>Ga0155441_109_pt3 | contig 46080 bp, 39 predicted proteins | sample RifCSPhighO2_02_FD_111889 | JGI IMG/M metagenome (GOLD analysis project Ga0155441, IMG submission 111889) | Candidatus Moranbacteria bacterium RIFCSPHIGHO2_02_FULL_40_12b
TGGTGGACAGGTATGAAAAAGCTTATCATAAAATTTTAAACAAATAAAATATCAAATACAAAAATATGAAGATAGCAATACTGTCTCCATTTGAGGAGAAAGTTCCACCCGTAAAGTATGGCGGAACGGAGCTGGTCGTATACAACTTAATAGAACAGCTAGTTGGTATGGGCCATGACGTGACATTATTTGGAACCGGTGATTCAAAAACAAGCGCCAAGCTTGAAGCTGTTTTTGATGAATCAATAAGAAACCTTCCGGAATGCCAGGACGCGAAAATGAGAGAAATATATAAATATATAGGCGTAGGAAGAGTTATTTCCAGCTTGAATAAAGAAAAATTTGATATAGTCCATAATCATATCGGTTGGAGGGTATTGCCCTATAGAGAATTAATTAAGATCCCTATTATTACAACATTACATGGTCCGCTGGATGCTTCTTATGCGCAGAAAACATTCGGAACTTATAAAGACGCTAATTATGTCAGTATTAGCTACAATCAGAGAAAACCAATGCCGGAATTAAATTACATTTCCAATGTTTATAATGGTATTGACATTAAAAAATTTAAATATTTTCCAAAAGCGGAAGAATATTTTGCTTTTCTAGGGAGAATGTCTCCGGAAAAGGGACCGGTTCAGGCAATTCAAATAGCAAAAAAAGCTGGCGTGAAGCTTATGATGGCGGCAAAAGTGGATGCTTCCGACAGAGAATATTTCGAAAAAAATGTCAAACCCATGATTAACGGTGAGCAAATAAAATTTATCGGAGAAATAGGCCATGAAGAAAAAGTTGAACTCCTTGGCAATGCGAGAGCATTACTGGCTCCGATCCAATGGGAGGAGCCATTCGGGCTTTTTTTTGTTGAAGCCATGATTTGCGGAACGCCGGTCATCACGATGCGAAGGGGTTCCGCGCCCGAAATTATTGTTGATAAGAAAACCGGATTCATCTGTGATAATGTGGACGAAGCCGCAAGCAGGACTAAAGAACTCGATAAAATCAATCGCCTGGATTGCCACGAACATGTGAAGAAAAATTTTTCAGCGGAAAAGATGGCGGAAAATTATGTTGCCGCTTACCGGAAAATCCTGAAATCGGCGGGCTAAATTTATCGGCGTAAAAATTTTTGAAAAATGGAAAAAATCTACCACACGCTTACCGCAGAGGAAACTATAGAAAACTTGAGCTCCAGTGCAGGCGGTTTAAGCGAGAAGGAGGCAAGAAATCGCTTGTCGCGTTATGGATTGAATAAACTTCCAGAAAAAAAACCGGAGGGCTTTTTTTTGATTTTTCTCCGTCAGTTTCAAAGTCCGCTTATCTACATACTACTTTTGGCTATGGTTATTGTGTTCGCCACCGGGGAAAACGCGGATGGGCTGGTTATTTTATTTGTTATCGTTTTCAATTCCATTGTCGGCGCGGTTCAGGAAGGAAGAGCGAAGAACACCATGTTAGCGCTAAAAAAATTCATTCAGACCAATGCGACAGTGTTAAGAGACGGAAAAGAAATCATAATTGCGGATGAAGAAGTGGTTCCCGGTGATATTTTGATTATCCAAGAAGGAGAAAAAATTCCGGCTGACGCCAGAGTTATTCGTTCTAATAGTTTCAGGGTTGATGAGTCAACTCTCACGGGAGAATCAATTTACAAATACAAAATCACAAGCGCCATCCAGAATATAAATACTCCGATTGCCGATCAAAGTAACATTATTTTTCGGGGAACTGGCGCGATAGGAGGCAATGGCAGGGCGGTGGTTATCGCCACCGGCTCCAATACGTATATCGGAAGAATAACGGAAAAAATCGCCGAAATTGAAAGCGAAATCCCTTTAAAAAAGGAAGTTGCAAGATTATCCAAAATTATTATGGCAGTGGTCTTTGCCATAGTTTTAATGTTATCTGTTTTAGGTTCGCTTTATAATTTTGACTGGCGGGAGATATTTAAGACCGCTGTGGCAATTTCGATTTCTGTCATTCCGGAAGGACTGCCAATCGTCATGACTTTAGTTTTGGCAACCGGAGTACGGAGGATGAGCAGAAAGAATGTACTGGTAAAAAAGTTGCAGGCGGTGGAAGCGCTGGGGCAGGCAAAAGTAATCGCAGTGGATAAAACCGGCACGTTAACAAAGAATGAACTTTCGGTTGAAAAAGTTTTTGTCAACGGCAGATTTTTTGAGATCAGCGGGCTCGGATATGAACCCAAGGGAGATGTTTATTTGAAAGGAAAGGCGGTGAACGCGTCAAATTACAAAGAGTTATTGCTAATGGGAAAAATAAGCGAGTTTTGCTGCAACGCCCGATTGGCCTTTTCTGAAAGCTTGAGTAAATGGCAGGTTTTCGGAGATCCCACGGAAGCCGCTATGCTTGTTTTTTCTGAAAAATTGGGATTCCGCAGGGAAATATCGGAAGACGAGTCGCCACGGATCGCGGAAATCCCATTTGACTATAAAAACAAAATTCACGCCACTCTGAATCAGGAAGAGAAAATTAATTTTTTATCGGTTGCCGGAGCTCCCGAAAACGTTTTGGCGCTATGCGATAAAATAGAGATAGGAATAAAGTCCCACGTCCTTGATGATGAAAAAAGAGAGGAATTGGAAAAAATATTTGCTTCAATGTCGAGAAAAGGATTAAGAATCATCGCGCTTGCAATGACCAAGGTATCCGAAAAAAATATAGATGTTGATAATCTTTCACCCCTTGTTTTTGTCGGTTTTTTAGGCATGAAAGATGTCCTTCGGGAAGATGCCAGAAACGCTGTTCTGCGCACTCGCTTGGCAGGCATTAAAGTTGTAATGATAACGGGGGATCACAGAATAACGGCGGAAGCGGTTGCTAGAGAAGCAGGAATAATTTATTCATCCAATTCAAGCAGAGTAATAACGGGGAAAGAAATCGAAAAAGCAAGCATAAAAGAACTCGCGGAAATATTGCCTGAAGTCAGCATTTTTGCCAGAGTCAATCCGGAACACAAGATGAAAATAATTGAGGCCTACAAAGAGCGGGGAGAAATAATCGCGATGACCGGAGACGGGGTTAATGACGCCCTTTCATTAGTCGCCGCCGATCTCGGCGTAGCGATGGGGAAAAGCGGGACGGAGGTGGCTAAGGAGGCCTCGGACATTGTTCTTTTAGACGATAATTTTGGAAACATAGTTTTCGGCGTGGAAGAGGGCAGGAATATATATAAGACGATTAAAAAAGTAATATTATATTTATTTTCAACCAGTATTGGCGAGGTCCTGACAATTATCGGAGCGATCTTTATCGGATATCCTTTGCCTATTTTGGCGGTTCAGATAGTTTGGCTCAATCTGATTACGGACGGTTTTTTAGATGTGGCTTTGGCGATGGAACCGAAAGAAGACGGATTGCTGAAAGAAAATTCTTTAGGAAACAAAAGAAGGTTGGTTGATAAATTAATGATTAAAAGAATGTTTTTAATGGCTTTGCCAATGATGCTGGGAACTCTTGCGCTTTTCGGCAGCTATTTTAAAGAGGACTTAACCAAGGCATGGACTATTTCTCTGACTTTGTTGGCGATCTTCCAATGGTTCAACGCTTGGAATTGCCGTTCCGAGTTCCAATCAATCTTCCGAATGAAATTTTTTTCTAATAGATATTTAATTCTCGCCACGCTTATTGTCATAACATTGCAAATTTTGGCTATTTATGCTCCGGCGCTTCAGAAAATTTTACATACTGTGCCGCTAAAATTGTCGGACTGGCTCATTCTCATACCCGTTGGCTTTTCGATTATTTTAGTCGAAGAAGCCAGAAAATTAATTCATAGAAAATTTAGCAAATATATTCTATAATAACCAGATGATTAAATTAGAAAAAAATATTTCACTTTCTAATTACACGACTTTCCGCATCGGTGGGCCGGCGAAGTTTTTTATTGAAGTTAAAAATGAAGAGGAATTATTGGAAGCGCTGGATTACGCCAAAAAAAATAATTTGGATTTTTTTATCCTGGGCGGTGGCAGTAATTTATTGGTGAGTGATAAAGGTTTTGACGGGTTAGTTATTAAAATGCATAATTCATCATTCCTAATTCATAATTCATCTTTAGAATGCGGCGCTGGCGTTCCCTTGGCTAAAGCGGTAAGAGAATCTGTAAACAGCGGATTGACCGGCCTTGAATGGGCAGCAGGGATTCCGGGAACGGTCGGAGGGGCGGTGCGTGGCAATGCGGGAGCATTTGGCGGCAACGCATCTGATGTGGTAAAAAAAGTCAGCGTGCTGAATACGGAAGAATTAGGAATTAAGAATTATGAATTAAGCGACTGTAATTTTAAGTACAGGGATAGTGTTTTCAAGCAGAATAAAAATTTAATAATTTTGTCTGCGGTTTTTAAATTACAAAAAGGGAATAAGGAGGAAGGCCGGAAAAAAATCCAGGAAATTATAAAAAAAAGAATTTCTGTCCAGCCGCAAGGAATGCCGAGCGCCGGATCTTTTTTCGTCAATCCAGTCGTTAATAATCCGAAAATTATTGAAGAATTTGAAAAAGAGACAGGGAAAAAAAGCAAAGAAAGTAAAGTGCCGGCGCCGTGGCTTATTGAACAAGCGGATTTGAAGGGAAGACAAATCGGCGGAGCAAAGGTGAGCGAGAAGCACGCCAATTATATCGTCAATACTGGCAATGCCACCGCGGAAGATGTTATAATGCTAGCAAGCATTATAAAACAGCAGGTGAGGGATAAATTTGGGGTGGAGCTGAAAGAGGAAGTGCAGTATTTAGGATTTTGATTTCTTTACGAATTACGAATTTAGTACGAATATACGAATATCTTGATGATAAATTAGTATATTCGTAAGTGATTTGTAATTAGTAAACATCAACTAAGTATGACTATAGAAAATATGTCCAATATGCGCCTGTTTTTCAAGGGCTTGAAAATTGACGAACGGACGGAAAATTACATCCGCAAACGGCTGGCGACGATTGAAAAAATACTGCACAAAATCCTTCGCGTGGAAGTGGAAATTGATCTGGATAAAAAAGGGAAATTCCGGGTGGAAGTGATGGTTAAAACGCCGTACAATCTCTATCGGGCGGAAAACACGACTTCCAGCATTGAAGGTTCAATTGATACGGTAGAAGACGAGCTAAAGAACCAGATCAGAAAAGACAAGGAAAAAATGAGGGACTTGAGAAAAAGAGGAAGAAGATCGATAAAAAAGAGAGTTGTAATTGATGAAAACGCGCGGTTTTAAAAATAAAGATAAAATCCTTTCCACTTTCAAATTTATAAACTGATTATTTTACAGTGTGTTATATGAAAACCTCTCTTTGACTAAGGGGGATTTTTTTTGTAGAATAACTAAAGGAATTATGAATCAGGAATTACGAATTAAGGGTATTTTTTTGTTTTCCATAATTCATAATTCTTTATTCATTATTCGAACAAATGTCCATTTTCAAAAAAATCTTCGGTTCCAATGAAAGGGAAATCGCGAAAATGCGGCCGATCGTGGAGAAAATAAATTCACTCGGGCCGGCAATCGCCAGACACTCCGATGAAGAGCTGAAGAATAAGACAACTGAATTTAAAGAATTATTAAAAAATGGCAAGTCGCTGGATGAAATACTGCCGGAGGCCTTTGCGGTAGTTCGGGAAGCGGCCGACCGGGTGATAAACGAGCGCCATTTTGACGTTCAGCTTTTAGGCGGGATAATCCTTCATCAGGGAAAAATCGCCGAGATGAAAACCGGAGAGGGCAAGACCCTGACTTCGACGCTGGCTTTATATCTCAACGCACTGGAAGGAAAAGGCGCCCATGTTGTCACTGTCAATGATTATCTGGCTAAAAGGGACTGCAACTGGATGGGCGCGATTTTTCATTTCCTCGGAATTTCCACGGCCTGCATCATCCATGACGCGTCGTATATTTACGAACCGAAAATTGTTGACAGCGACGAAGTGAGCGTGGAAATGGAAAATCTAAAGCTGGTGAGCAGGAAAGACGCCTATAACGCCGACATCACTTACGGCACTAACAATGAATTCGGATTTGATTATCTGCGGGACAATATGGTGCAGGATTTGGGACAAATGAGCCAAAGGGAATTGAATTATGCCATTGTTGACGAAGTGGACTCTATTCTCATTGATGAAGCGCGCACCCCACTCATTATTTCCGCGCCGGACACCGAATCAACCAAAATGTATCAAAAATTCGCCCAGATAATTCCGCGCCTCAAGGAAAAGGACGACTATGAAATTGACGAAAAAATGAAAGCGGTTACGCTCACTGACGATGGAATAAATAAAGTAGAACAGATTCTGGGAATGGGTAATTTATATGAGCCGGGAAAGATAAATTATGTTCACCACTTGGAGCAGTCGCTTAAAGCCGAGGTTCTTTTTAAGCGCGACAGGGACTATGTCGTGAAGGACGATCAGGTGATTATCGTTGACGATTTCACGGGCCGGCTGATGCAGGGACGGCGCTACAGCGAAGGGCTTCACCAGGCGATTGAAGCCAAGGAAGGCGTGCAGGTGCAAAGAGAATCAAGAACATTAGCCACTATAACTTTCCAGAATTATTTCCGGATGTACAAGAAACTTTCGGGAATGACCGGCACGGCGATTACCAGCGCGGAGGAATTTGCCAAAGTGTATAAACTGGATGTTACTGAAATTCCAACCAATAAGCCGATGATAAGAATTAATCACCCCGACATGATTTACAAGACGGAAGAAGGAAAGTTCAATGCGATTGTTGAAAGAATAAAAGAAATAAACAAGGCCGGCCAGCCAATCCTGGTCGGAACGATTGCCATTGAAAAATCGGAATATTTAAGCGCTTTGCTTTCAAGGGAAGGGGTGAATCACGAAGTTCTTAACGCCAAACAGCATGAAAAAGAAGCGGTGATTGTCGCTGAAGCCGGGCATAAAAACTCCGTGACAATCGCTACCAATATGGCGGGAAGAGGAACGGATATAAAATTGGGAGAAGGAGTGCGGGAACTAGGCGGACTTTTTATTTTAGGCACTGAACGGCATGAAGCGCGCCGCATTGACAATCAATTGCGGGGACGCGCCGGACGGCAAGGGGATTCCGGAATGTCGCAATTCTTTGTTTCCCTTGAAGACGAACTGATGAGGAGATTTGGGGGGGATAAGCTCAAAAATATGATGGATACCCTCGGCCTTCCCGAGGACCAGCCGATCCAGAATAAAATAATTTCCAAGACCATTGAAAGCGCCCAGTCCAAGATAGAAGGTTTTAATTTTGACATCCGGAAACATGTTCTGGAATACGACGATGTGATGAATAAGCAAAGGGAAGTGATATACAAAAAAAGGAAGGAAATACTTGGAAAGGAAGATATTAAAAATAATATAACTGATGACGCCAAAGACGAAATGGAAAAAATTGTCTCGCTTCATTGCATTGACGAAGAAGTCAATTGGGATATTGATTGCGTTTTCAATGAGGCGAATAATATATTTCCAATTAAGGAAGAAGCCAGGAATAATTTTGAAACAATCCGCGGCGATAAGTCAAAAAATGAAATTGAGAAAAAAGGCGCGATGCTGGATTATCTGGTGGATCTGATGAAACAGGCCTATAACCAAAAAGAAGCGGAGATTAGTCCGGAAAATATGAGGCGCGTTGAAAAATTAGTCGCGCTCCAAACGATTGACAATTACTGGATGAATCATTTGGACGAAATCGATTATATCAGGCAGGGAATAGGGCTCCGCGGTTATGGCCAGAGGGATCCTTTGGTGGAATATAAACGGGAGGCCTTTGATATGTTTTCACACCTGGTCGCAAATATCCAATCGGCGATAGTGCGGACGATGTTCAGGATTTCAATGGTTCCGGCTGGAACGCAAAAAACGCAGGAGCAGGAAAAAAATATGCAATTCAAAGGGGCGGATGAAAGCATCGGGCAATTCGGCGGAAAAAATAATATAAAGCCGTCTGAATCTGGCGAAAGTGAAGAAATAAAACAAAAGCCGATTATCAATAAAGATAAAGTCGGCCGCAATGATCCCTGTCCGTGCGGAAAAACTGATCCAAATACTGGTAAGTCAATTAAATATAAAAAATGTTGCGGGAAATAAAAAATCCCGGGACCGGAGTAATCAGAGTGCTTTGCAAACTAACTACTCCGCCGGGGGCCTAATTGCGCCTTTCTGTATTCATACGGCAAGGCAGGTATGATAAGCTTGGCCAACAGCTTATCGCAATATTATTATCTTAGAATTTATATATAGCCCTGTCAATAAATACAAAAAATGCCATGGGAAGTAAGAAAATAATGACTCTTTGCATAATTCATCAGGGAAATAAAATTCTTTTAGGAATGAAGAAAAGGGGTTTTGGAAAAGGACGGTATAATGGATTCGGCGGGAAAGTTCATGACGGCGAAAGTGTGGAAGAGGCGGCTAAAAGGGAACTAATTGAAGAAGCCGGAATCAGATGTAAAGAGCTGGATTTAATCGGCGTGCTTGAATTTTCGTGGACAAATAAACCGGAAATTTTGGAAGTGCATATTTTTAAAGCCGAAAAAATTGAGGGCGAACCGACTGAAAGCGAAGAAATGAAACCGGAATGGTTCCATATTGATGAAATACCCTTCCATTCCATGTGGTCGGACGATCCCCACTGGTTTCCGCTTTTTTTGGAAAACAAAAAATTCAAAGGTAATTTTGTTTTTGACGATTCTGATAAGATGGTTCAATATAATTTAGAAGAAATTTAACATATAACACAACTGTTCGGCCGAAGGATTGTGTTATATGATATTATATTTAAAGGTAAGCTTGCATTATTCATAATTCTTAATTCCAGCAATATGGTTTCTTTTGAAAAATCCGTCGGGATTGTGGTGTTTTGGTTAATATAACTAAAAAATGGCTTAAATAAAGCATAAAGTCGAAACCTTCTTGACTTTTTTGTTTTTGCGTGCTAGTTTGTCAGGTTCCTTATATTTTTAAATTGGAAAGTTCTTTGATTTTATGCGCGAGGAGGAGGTGAAAATATTTCGTGCGGTATTCTAAGGGGCGGGAGTTTCACTTCTGCCACGGAAAATAATCTTGAATTTTTTAGGAGGTAAAAATGGCACCAAAAACAGCAACGCTTCCGGAAACGGAAACATCTGAACAGATGAAAATCAATACATATAAGGTAACCTGCAGGGGAATTTCCCCGATTCTCATGAATCCAGCGACAGAGGAACTGCTCAATCAGCTTGACGGCGGAGCAGGAGCGCGTACTCCAAAAGATATGGTTTCAACTCCGGAGCAGAAAGCTGAGAGGAAAATAATCCGGGATGAAAACGGGAATGTCGGCGTGCCGTCCAGTTATTTATTCAGTTGCTTGCGCGAAGCGGGCCGGCGCGTTCCATATGACGCCAAGACGAAGATTTCCACTAAAGAAAGCACAATTCTTCCGGGACTGATGTCAATCGTGGAAATTTTCATTCCTTTTATTGATCAAGATGCGAAATGGGAAGTGGACCGGAGAAGAGGCATGCTTCCCAAAGATGGAACCGCGGTTTGTATCACCCGCCCGCGTTTTAACGAGTGGGCATTTGCAGTGACAATAGAAGTGGATGAAGGACAGGTTTCGCCTGGAAAAATAAAGGAACTTTTCAAGGTAGCGGGAAGAATGGTCGGCCTTGGGGACTTCCGTCCATCATGCAATGGACAGTTTGGAAGGTTCCGGGTAGAAAACTGGGAGAAGATAAAAGAAACTTAGTAAAATACCTTTCGTTCTGTGCGGTTAAGTTTCGTACTGCCTTCCCCAGCAGGGTTCGGTGGAGTTCGGAGCAGGGACTCAATGAGTCCCTGCTGAAATTACTAATGTACTTAAGAGTTGCAATAAAAACTGTTCTCTACTGTTTAGTTCAGTGCGGTAGGGCGCAGCAGGGTGCGGGGCAGGACAGAAGAATTTCTGTCCTGCCATCTCTTTCAGAGATTTTAATAAAATTGAAATTTCTAGAAGGGAGAATTTTTTTCCAATGAGTTCTTTATAATTTTAAAAGGAGATTGAAATGAGGAAGAAAAACAGAGATAGAAAAGAGAAAGAGATTGTAATAAGAGTATCAGGAGTAGAAAGTTTTGTTCAAGGCAGCAGTAATAATTTGATTATAGATGTTGAAATGAATAAAGAGAATATCTGGATGGCAAAAGTTGAGTCGGAAATTACTCTAAAAGAAATATTATACAGAATATGGCCGAACATCGCGCGCATTGTAAAGTAACGTGCGGTGGTGTGTGGCTCGGTCCAGCTAGGAGTTAGTAGCGCAGTGAGCGGTCCGGTCCGCCAGAGCTTGGGGCAGAGTCACTGATAATTCAAACTCTGCCAAATTTTCTAAAAATTTTAAACCATTGAAATTTTTGAAAAGTTCTTTGAATCATAGACAAGGCAGTGTTTAGTCTTGTCCGGTTGCGCGCGGTTCTCGACGGCGCAGTAAAGTTTGGAGCAGGGGATTTATTTGGATTTCCTGCCAGAACGCTTAACGCAGATTTAGCAGGGTACGGCGGAGCAGCGCGCGGTGTAGTTGGGTTGTGTCGCGCATGGGGCAGGAATTAATTCTAATTCCTGCCATCCCTTTCCGAGAATTTCATTATTTGGAATTTTCAGAAAGGGAATAAAAAGTGTCTTTGGCACTTTCCCATTTGTCCTTTAAAAAGGAGAAAAAATGAAACATCAGAAATATCTCGATCTTCTGGAATTTTTTCCGGTTGATCAATATCCAAAGCCATTGAAAAATCAAGTGCTGGCTTTGGAAGCAGCAGAAAAAAATGCATCAACGCTTTTAGAATTGCCGACTGGTTCAGGTAAAACTGCAATCGGCTACACTTTCTTGAAGGCGTTGAAAAGTTCGAGTAAGTCGCCACTTTTCTACATTGTTCCAAATAAGACATTAGTTAATCAAGTGCGTGAACTTCATCCCGATGTTAAGGTTGTTTATGGACGTAATGAATATCTCTGTCCTTATTACAGAGACGGCAATGTGACAGCCGATGAATCGCCATGTTCAATGTTGGATTGTCCGCATCGGGTAGATCAGGAAACAGGAGAAACCGAAGCTGGAGGAGTTGAGCCGTGTCCCTATCTTCAGGCCAAATATGAAGCCAAAAGAGGAGACATAATTGCCTGCACTATGTCTTTTTATCTTTTCACCCATCTTTTTTCCAAAGAATGGGATGAGACGGCCGGACTAGTGATTGATGAAGTGCATCGGTTGGCAAATGTTTTCCGCAATTCTTTGAGTTATGAGATTACGGATTATTATTTAGACAGGATAATCGAGCTCCTTTCGGAAATTTCTCCAAACGAAGCCAAGATCATATCAGAATTCAGGCGTAAGATGATGAAAATTATCAAGCGCCGTCCACCCAGAACCGCAACGCTTTTAAAAGCAGGCGAGGTTGCCGAGCTCTTGAGAGAACTTTACAAAATCGATTCGAAAAAAATGCGGAAAGCCGTCAAGGAAGCGGTTAAGCGAGGTGGCATTGATGTGGTTGCTCAGCGTGAGGTGCTGAAAAAAACCGAAATGATCACTCGCAACCTGATCCGTTATCTCAAGTCATTGGAATTTTCCTTGCCGACGGCCAAAAGAAATCCTCTCAACTATACTTACGCTTTTTATGAGAAGGATTCGGATGGAAATGGAAAATCGCAGTATCGCTTGGTAATCAGGGCATATTATGTGGCTCCACTTATCCAAAAAATATTGCCTGAAAAAACACTGGCTTATTCGGCAACAATCGGCGATCCCCAAATCATCAAATATGAAACCGGGATAGATTTTTCTTTCTATTCTTTTCCGTCTAACTTTCCGTCAAGAAATACTAAAATTTTTCTATCGACTGACATGCCTAATCTTGCGATGAAGGCCAGAAGAAAGCAGGATCTTACGCGTTCTTTGCGCAAGGTCGCAAAAGCGGCAAAAATCTTTGCTGATTCCGGCATACGGTCGCTCGTTGTGGTTGTTTCCGAGATGGAAAGGCAGAAGTTTATGATGTTGGCGAAAGAAGAAGGCGTTGAGGCGATAAGTTATGGCAACGGCGTAAAACCCAGAGTCGCCGCTGAAAAATTCAAGAGTGGTGGGAGCGATGTTCTCGTGGGCACGGTGTCCAACTATGGCGAGGGTGTGGATCTTCCTAAGAAGATTGCGCAAGTGACATTTTTTCTGCGGCCGGGATATCCCAATCCGCATGATCCGCTCACGATTTTTGAAGAACGAAGATATGGAAGCGTGCGCTGGAAAATTTGGAACTGGCGGGTGATGATAGAAGCGCTTCAGGTGCGCGGACGCAATGTGCGGAGCGCCAAGGATACCGGTGTGACTATCTTCATTTCCCAGCAGTTCGGACGGTTCCTTTATGCCAGTCTTCCGGAGTGGCTCAAGGAATCATTTGAGGGCAAATTGACTTGGGATGAATGTATTACTGATGCAAAGACATTGCTGGCAAAATAAATACTTGCCAATGTAGTGCCCGTTTATGTAGAGTATTGTTACGTATGGCTTAAGTATTGCGCGGGACGGGAATTCATTTGAATTCCCGTCGAAATTTTTCAGCACAGCTTATGATGTTTTGAATGCTAATGTTTTGCTGAGTCACGTTCAGTTCAGTATGGGACGAGAATTCAAATGAGTTCCAGCCATAAAAATTTTACTGTGCCAGGTCATGTTCGGTATAGTTGGCTCCGGTGGAGAAGGGCATGGCAGTCAATGGTCTTCAACATGGGGCAGTGATTTCAATAAATCTCTGCCATTTTTTTTGGAAAATTAGTGTGTTATAATTTAAAACACGCCACCGCATTATTTTTGATTCTTAATTCACAATTTTTAATTCCAGCAATATGGTTTCTTTTGAAAAATCCGTCGGGGCGGTTTTGTTCCGGCGGGTAAACAGCAAAAATAAATATCTTCTGCTTCATTATAAGTCCGGCCATTGGGATTTTCCCAAAGGGCATCAGGAAAAAGGCGAGAATGACGAAGTAACGCTCCGAAGGGAAGTAAAAGAAGAAACCGGAATCCAGGACATCAAAATAATTCCGGGATTCAGCAAAAAAATCGGATATTTTTATGTTGCCAAAGGAAAAGAAAGAAAAAAACGGCTGAAGGTTCAAAGAGGAATAAAAATTAAAAAACAAGTTATCTACTATTTAGCCGAAACGCGGGAAAAAGAAGTGAAAATTTCTTTTGAACATGTCGGCTTTCGGTGGCTGGACTATTCCCAGGCGCTCAAGAAAATTACTTTCAAAAATTCAAAAAATGTGCTCATTTTGGCTAATAATTATTTTGCTAAAATACCGGGGTCTTGATATTTTCAAAGAATTGGTTAATAATATTGTAGATGACTCTAAAAAGAAAACTTCTTCTCAAATTTCTCCTGATAATAGTTCTTGCATTTGGCGCGGGGCTGGTTTCGTATCCCAATGCGGTAAAAAAAATACCGCCGGTTTATAACGCTCTGAATAAGCTGAAAATAAATCTGGGACTGGATTTGCAGGGAGGGATTCATCTGGAATACAAAGCCGATTTGAGCAATACCGAAAGTTCTAAAGTGAATGACGCGATGCAAGCGGCGCAGGATGTTATCGAACGGAGAGTAAACGCTTTTGGGGTGGCCGAGCCGATGATTTACACTACGCGGTCGGGAAGCGAACACCGCCTAATCGTGGAACTGGCGGGCGTCAAAGACATAGAGAAAGCGAAAGAGATGATAAAAGAGACGCCGTTTTTGGAATTCAAAGAGGAAAAAACTGAAGAGGAAATAAAGGAGACGGAGAAAATATTTGACTCAATCAACGAACAAACGAAGAGACAGGCGGAAGAAATATTGCAGAGAGCTTTAAATGGCGAAAATTTTGAAGAGCTGGTGAAAAAATATAGCGAAGATCCCGGATCTAAAGACGCGGGCGGGGATTTGGGATTTACGAAAAAAGGTACTTTTGTTCCGGAGTTTGACAAAGTGCTTTTCGAAGGAAATCTGAAAAACGGCAAAGTTTATCCCGCTTTGGTGGAAACGCAATTTGGCTGGCACATTATAAAATTCATTGACTCCCGCGGGGAGGGAGAAAATAAGGAAGTCCATTCCGCGCATATTCTTTTGGCGAAAAGGACAGCCGATATGTATCCTGATTTAAAATATAAATCAACGGGGCTCACAGGAAAAAATTTAAAAAGCGCGAGCGCTGATTTTCAAGGGCAGGGGCTAACCGAACCGGTTGTTTCCTTGCAATTTGATGGCGAAGGGACGAAACTTTTCGCGGATTTGACTAAAAAGAATGTCGGGAAAACGATTGCGATTTATCTTGACGGGCAAACAATCAGCGCCCCCAGGGTCAATGAAGAGATTACCAGTGGCAGCGCGGTGATATCAGGTGATTTTACGACTGAAGAAACTAAAAACTTGGCCAGGCGGTTGAATGAAGGCGCTTTGCCCGTGCCGTTGGAATTGATTTCACAGCAGAGCGTGGAGGCGTCACTGGGAGAAATATCGCTTCAAAAAAGTTTAAAAGCCGGCATAATCGGGCTTGTTCTCGTCATTATTTTTATGGTTCTTTACTACCGTTTTCTTGGAGTAATCGCCTCACTCGCGCTTCTCATATATTCCGCGATTATGATTTCTATTTTCAAATTGTCGTCCGGAACTCCCTGGCAAATTACGCTTACGCTTCCGGGCATCGCGGGATTCGTCCTTTCCATTGGAATGGCAGTGGACGCCAATATTTTGATTTTTGAGCGCACTAAAGAGGAAATAAGGCGAGGCCGGAATATTTTAAGCGCCATTGACGAGGGATTCAAACGCGCCTGGACATCAATCCGCGACGGAAATGTTTCTTCTCTTATCACCGCTTTCATTTTAATGATGATGGGTACCGGATTCGTCAAGGGCTTCGCGGTGACATTAATAGTTGGAGTTCTGGTATCCATGTTTACGGCAGTCGTTATTTCCCGGACGCTGATAAAATTTTTAGTAAGAGAATGGATTTCCAATAAATTATATTTAATAGGGGTGAAAAGAAAAGATGTTGCTGACAGTGAGATTAGGAAATAATATTAAGACCTTAATTTCTAATTTTCAATTTCTAATTTCTAAACAATTTATAATTTTTCAATGATTAAATTTTAAAATTGGATAATTGAATTATTGAAAATTGTTTGAAAATTTAAAATTGTGAATTGAAAATTTTATGTTGAATATTATCTCCAAAACAAAATACGCCTATATTTTCTCCATAACCCTGACGGTCTTAAGCGTTTTGAGCTTGATTTTCTGGGGCTTGCGTTTTGGTATTGATTTTACCGGAGGAACTCTGATGGAAATAAAATTCTCCGGCAAGCCCCCCGATAATATTAAGATAGAAGAAATATTAAAAGATGCCAATCTGCAGGGGCTAACGGTCCAAAAAACGGGATCTGATTCGGCAATTATCCGCTACGCGTCCGAGAGCGACGCGGTGAATAGAGAAGCATTTAAAAAAATATCGGAAAGGTCTGAGGGCGCCAAGCAGATGAGAGTGGAATTCATCAACTCGTCAATCTCAAAAGAACTGAAAAAAAAGTCCTTGTGGGCGATGTCTTGGGCGGTTCTCGGCATATTACTCTATATATCCTGGGCATTTCGTAAGGTCTCCATGCCCGTAGAATCATGGAAATACGGCATTGGAGCGGTAATAGCCCTCATCCATGATGTTTTGATTACAGTGGGCGTTTTTTCAGTCCTGGGGCATTATAAAGGCATAGAAATCGGCGTACCATTCATCGCGGCGCTATTGACGATTCTCGGATTTTCCGTCCATGATACGATCGTGGTTTACGACCGGACAAGGGAAAATCTGCTGAAAGGGACGAGTAAAGAAAAATTTCCAGAAGTCGTGAATAGGAGCTTGAATGAAACATTAATCCGTTCCATTAACACTTCGTTAACCGTAATAATTACTTTACTGGCGATTTACATATTTGGCGGCGAATCCGTCAGGCACTTTTCTCTTGCTCTTTTAGTCGGCGTGACATTCGGAACTTATTCTTCAATATTCATTGCCTCGGCGCTGTTGGTCACTATATATAAATATCAAATTAAACATTAAAGCATAAAAACATGAAAACAAAAAGTTGCTTTTGTGTTTTAATGTTCTATTGTTTTTATGATTAACTGGAATCCGTTTAAAAAGAAAAATAATTCCGGGGTTCCCCATATGGGATTTCTTCAACGGCTTGCCATGAAGAAACTGGAAAAAATGAGTCCGGAGGAAAGGGAGAAAATCACGCGGGAAGCGATGAAACCGGAGAATATGGAAAAGATACAGAAAGTAATGGAGCAGATGGAATCCAGTGGTCAGTTTTCCGAAGAGCAGATGAATGAAACCAAGAAAAAATAAAGTTATAATTTCTAACGAATTTACATTTACTTCAATACTACTAAGTATTGAAGTAAATGTCTGGTTGCAAGAAAAATTATTTTTTAGCAATTACTATTTTTTGAAAATTAAAAAGGCCAGGAGTAGTTTCTACTCGCTGGCCTTTGCTATTGTAATTTTGTTTCTGCCTCCACGCTTGGAAGCGTAGAGGGCGTTATCTGCTTTTTTAAAAACTTCTTCCATGGTCAACTTGGAAGTCGAATCATATTCCATAATTCCGGCGCTGATCGTCACCTGAATGTTAGCGGGATTGGACTTTTCCACTTCGGCTCTAATACTCTCCGCGACTCTTATCGCTCCCTCGGTATCAGTATGGGGAAGTAGAATAATAAATTCTTCTCCGCCAAATCTTCCCGCTTTATCTGTTTCTCTGACTCTTTCCTTTATGATTTTTCCGATTTCTGCCAGTACCACATCGCCAACAGGATGTCCGTAGGTGTCGTTGATGTTCTTGAAATGGTCAATGTCAAACGTTATTACGGTTAATTTCACTCCATCTCTGCCGGCCCTTTTGTATTCCTGGCGGAATAAGTCCATTATACCTTTTCTGCTATAAAGTTTTGTTAATGGATCCGTTATTACAGCAATTTTTAAAGTTTCGTTTTCAACGTTTAATTCTGTAATTTTTGTCTGTAATTCCTCAACTACCTTCTTTAAATATTCGTTTTCTGTTATTAATTCTTTGGTATTCATCTTTACCTACCACTCCTTTTTTCAGGTTATTTTTAGTTTTTAAATTACTCGGCTTTATCGCCGTAATTATCTATGTTAGCATAAAAATTAATTTATGTCAAGTTGACTGGTTTTTGAGATATGATATTATAAAAAAACTGATAATTTAACTTTTAAAATATGAAAAAAGAATCACTTCAGCCGGAACTGCCGATAGAAATAGAGGAATTGAAGAAAAAAAACTTCAAGATTAATCTTGCCCTGTATTTAATAATGGGAATTTTACTGGGAGTGATAGTGAAGACTGAAGCAATGAAAAGAGTGGTTGTCGGCTTTGACGATTATAAATTAGCCGGTATCAGGCGGGATTATGACATTAATAAGCTTGAAAAGGACTTGATTGAAAAAGCCAAAGCGCAAAAAGATAATCCCCAACAGCAGGCCCAGGGCATTCAGGCGGGGGGAATTTGCGGACAATAGCAGCGACCCGAATGACCCTAATTACCGCCCGAATGACCCAAATTTTTTAATAATTAATTTTTTTAAACAAATGGAAGAAAAAAAGGAAATAGAAACCATTGAAAATCCAATGGGAGGCAAGGATCCCGCCTTTACTGAAGCTTCGGCGGACAAGAAAAAAATAAAAAATTTAATTTCCATAGTAATTTTGCTGGCCGGTTTGTTTATCGGCAGTGTTTTTGTCGATGTTGTGCAAATGACTAAAGGTGGAGGTTATTCCCAAAAAGCGCTCAACAAAACGGATGTGTTTGAATCCAACGGTAAAACATGGGTGGCTTTTACCGATCCCCTCATTAAAATTCAGGTTTTGACGGATGAAAAATGCGAGCAGTGCAAACCCGATGATGTCTTAGTGTCACTCCGCCGCGTGATGCCGACGATTTCCGTTTCGAAAGTTGACAGCAATTCCGACGAAGGTAAGAAAATAATTTCTGATTTCAGCGTAAAATCCCTGCCGGCTTTTATTTTTTCGGAGGAACTGGAAAAATCGAGTTTTTTCAGCCAGGTGCAGCCATTGTTTGAAAAGAAAGAAAATAAATACGTGATGAATACCGCGGAAGCGGGAATCAAAGCCGGAAAATTTATCGAACTTCCCCAGATTAGCGACTCTGACATTAAAATCGGACCGGCAGACGCGAAAGTCAGGATCACGGAGTTTTCGGATTTCCAATGCCCATATTGCAAAAAATTACATGAAGATGTAATTTCCAAAATGCTGAAGGACTATGGAGATAAAGTGCTTTTTGTTTACAAACATCTTCCACTCGCTATCCATCCTCAAGCGGAAAACGCCGCGCTGGCTTCCGAATGCGCCAACGAGCAGGGAAAATTCAACAATTACATGGATAAGCTTTTCGCCAGCCAGACCGAATGGGGAAAGACCACGGGAACCCAAAGCTTTAAAAATTACGCGGCGCAATCAGGATTGAATCAGGCGCAGTTTAACAGTTGTCTGGATAGCAAGAAATATCAAAGCAAGATCGACGAAAACAAAAAAGAAGCCGGAAATTTCGGGATTACCGGAACACCCTCGTTTTTCATAAACGACACCTTTGAAAACGGCGCGGTTCCGTATGATGACGTAAAAAAGATTATTGACCAGGAACTACAGAAATAGCAAAAAGATAAAATTGTAATACTTTTGGGAGGCAGGTGAATCAATGTTACTGCCTCCTTTTTGTATGCTATAATAAAGAAAAATAAATCTATGCAGGACTTGAATGATTTATTATCCAGCGTGCATTATTTGAATCACCCTTTGCTTTCGGGCCTAAGCGCCTTGCTTATTTTATTAATGGGCATTTTTGTCCTTTCAAGAGACAGGAAATCCGAACTTTACAGGACTTTCTTTTGGATAACTTTAGTAATGAGCATTTGGTTTTTTGGAAACGCTTTGTCAATGTTTTATTTTAATAATTTTGAATACGCGTTTTTTTGGTTTAAATTCGGTTATACGACAGTGCCCCTCTTATCTATATCTTATTATCATTTTTATCTTGCTTATTTCAAAAAAGAAAAAAGGATTCTTTACTCCCTTTACATTATTGGTATCCTGGAGATTATTTATCTTTGGCTTTTTTCTGGCGACCATAAAACAGCGGATTATGTTTTGCCGAATGTGGGCGTGATTTGGCGGACAATGTCGCCAATTTTTTACTTCCTCCTTTTTGGGATGGTTAAATATATTATTTTATCAACGGTAACAACTGTATCTTTTTTAAATAAATACAGAAAAGAAACCGCGCTTCTTAAAAAACAGGAACTCAAGTATTTAACCGCTGTATTTTTTGTTACTATTTTTGGCACTATAGAATGGCTGGTAATATTTGGTATCCCGCTTCACATTGCCTGGCCTGTGCTTCCTGTTCTTGTCGGTCTTATCGCCTACGCTATTCTAAAATACCAGCTAATGAACATCAAGATAATCATTAAGAAGGCCTTTTTCTATTCAGTCGGCATTGCCCTAGCCGGCGGGATTATTATGGCAGTCAGTTTCCTCTCCAGTTGGTTTACAGAACGTATTCCCGGATTCAAATTCTGGACAATTCCTTTGCTCGCCGGCACCGCGGCTTTCATTATCGGCAACATTTTCTGGCGGAAATCCAAAGAAGTGGACAAACTGAAATATGAATTCATAACAGTTGCCGCCCATAAATTGAGAACCCCCCTCACTGAAATTAAATGGGCGGCGGATGTCGCAAGTGACCAAAAACTAGAAGAAAAAGAAAGGCAGAGATTAATTTCCCAGATAGAATATTCCGCTAACCGACTCATTGATCTTTCCGACGAACTGCTGCAAGTCGCTCAAACGGAGTCCGGACAATTTACATATAAATTAAATCCAGAAGATCTTGAGGAAATTGCGAGAGAAGAAATAGCCGATATGGAAAGCCGCATCAGGGAGAAAAACATAAAACTGACGCTTGAAGCGGAAAAAAATATTCCTAAAATTAATATAGACCGCATCAGGATCAGTTCAGTAATTCAATCGCTTTTGGAAAACGCGGTAATGTACACAAAAGACCAAATAAACATATCTATCAGAAAAGACAGGACAGAAGTAATATTTTCAATTAAAGATAACGGCATGGGTGTTTCCAAAGACGACCAGCCGTATATTTTCAGCAAGCTTTATCGGGCTCAAAATGCCTATCTTGCGGATACAGAGGGGTCAGGAATAAATCTTTTTCTCGCCAAAAGCATTGTTGAAAAACATGGCGGTAAAATTAATGTTAACAGCGAAGGGGCAGGGAAGGGAAGCGAGTTTTGGTTTAAACTAAAGATAATCTAGTTTTTTTGACTAAGTAAAGAATTTATTTTGTGGTATAATAATTTTACGAATTACGAATTTCATACGAATATACGAATAAATCTTTTGAGAAATTCGTATATTAGTAATTGATTAGTAATTAATAAAAAAATTGCATGAAATTCAACGAAACATTTGAAATAATATTTTTTGCCCGCGCGGGCCAGGGCGCTAAAGCGGCCGCGGAAATCATCGCCCAGGCGGCGGTGAGCGAGGGAAAATTCGTCCAGGCCTTCCCCTTTTTCGGGCCGGAAAGAAGCGGCGCGCCGACTAAATCATTTGTCCGCGTTTCAGAAATCCCGATCAGTACCCACGAACCGATAGCGGATCCGGACGCAGTCGTGGTTTTGGACGACACGCTTCTGGGAAGCGTTGATGTCGCGGAAAATCTGGATATGAATGAATCACTGATAATCAATACTTCAAAAAGCCATGATGAAATAAAAAAATCAGTTCCGAAATTCAGAGGCAAGGCCTATCTTATTGACGGAAATAAGATTTCATCGGCAATTATCGGGCAGCCCAGGCCTAATTCGGTGATTTTGGGAAAAATCGCGAATGTGACTGGAGTCGTTAAGCTTGAAAGCATTTTCAGCGAGTTCCGGAAATTATTCGCTCCAAAAATAGGAGAGGAGGAAACGGAAAAAAATATAGAGGCCATACAAAAAGGATACGACGCGATATAACTTTATGAATTACTAATTAGTAAAAAATTTCATGGAAATCGGCGCAGTCATAAAACACGACATCAAAAAAGCCCCCAAAACGGGCGACTGGCGGTATATGAAGCCGGAAGTCATCAAAGAAAAATGCGTCGGATGCGGCGCATGCGTCAAATATTGCCCGGAGGCGGTAATAGAAACAATTGACAGAAAACAATTGACAATTGACCACGGTAAAATGTCAAAGGTCAAGGGTCAAATATTGAGCAACGAAGTTGCTCAAATAGATTATTATTTTTGCAAAGGGTGCGGAGTTTGCGCCAATGTCTGCCCGGAAAAAGCGATAATAATGAAAAAAGAAACGGAATGCGTAAAATGCGGAATGGAAGCAGAGAGAGAATAAATTTTATAATATATATTAAAATATATACTTCGGTAATGAATAATAATAAAACAAAAAATAAGGCGCTGACTGGCGGAGCCGCAATGGCCGAGGCGTTCCGGCAAATAAATCCGGACGTGATGCCGGTCTATCCCATCACGCCCCAGACCCCGATTATTGAGACCTTTGCCAAATTTCAGGCCGAGCGGATTGTGGAAACCGAAATAATTCCAGTTGAATCAGAACATAGCGCGATGAGCGCCTGCGTCGGATCCTCGGCGGCGGGAGCAAGAACAGTAACGGCAACCAGTTCCCAGGGACTGGCCCTTATGAATGAAGTGCTCTATATCGCCAGCGGTTTGCGCCTGCCGATTTTAATGGCGGTTTCGGCACGGGCGCTTTCCGCCCCGATCAATATTCACGGAGAACACGGCGACGTAATGGGCGCGCGCGACACCGGCTGGATCCAGATTTTTTCGGAAAATGTCCAGGAGGCCTATGACAACGTGATAATTGGATTGAAACTCGCGGAGAAAACGATGCTTCCGATAATGGTTATTATGGACGGATTTATTACTTCGCATTCAGTTGAAAATCTTGAAATTCTAACTGATGAAAAGGTAAAATCATTCGCCGGCGAATATAAGCCGGAAAAATTCCTCCTAAATTTGGAAGATCCTGTTACTTTCGGTCCGGTGGGACTTCCCAATTCTTATTTTGAGTTCAAAATCGACCAGGGAAAAGCGATGGAAAGAGTTTTTGATATGTATAAAAAAATTACAGGGGACTTTCATACAATTTCTCTCCGGAATTATGATCTTCTGGAAAAATATAAATCGGATGATGCCGAGCAGATTATTGTCATTGCCGGTTCCGCGGCGGGAACCGCGAAGGAAGTGGTTGATAAATTAAGGAATGAAGGAAAGAAAGTTGGACTTGTAAAAATAAAACTTTTCCGCCCGTTTCCCCATAAAGAAATCGCTGAAGCGCTGAAAAATTCCAAAAGCGTTGCCGTCCTTGACCGCGCAATGTCATTCGGAACTACGCCGCCGTTGTATTCGGAAATTGTTAATTCTTTGCATGGTACATATTACGAGTTACTAATTACTAGTTACGTTTATGGTCTCGGCGGCCGGGATATTTTTCAAAAAAATATCGAAAAGGTTTTTAACGATATGATTAACGGGCGATATATTGAAGAGGAAAAATATCTTAATTCAAAATAATTTATGGAAGAAGATAAAATAAAAAATGAATCAGAGGAAATAGGAAAAGTGTACGAAGAGTATGTTGAAAAAGTAGAGAAACTAAGATCCGAAGAAAACAGCATAATTGACGAGCTTGAAGAGAAAATGGAAGAAATAAAAAATGTTGAAATAGAAAAACTCAGAGAAAACGAGGAGAAACTGGGAGAAGTTAAAAATGATTTCCAAAAAGCGCTTGACGGATTGAAAGCGGAGTATAACGTTATTGCTTCAGCCCGGCAAAGAAATAAAGTATTAACGCATCCGGAGCAAGCAAGCATGGTTCAAAAAAAGGAGAAAAAAGCGGAATTAAAAAAAGAAAAGAAAAAAGAAAATATATATCTGAAATCGGAAAAAAGCGAAACTCAAGACATGGAAAAATTAGTTGAAAAAAAACCGGCGATAGAACCCGGGCCATCAGATGATTTCAATTCGCCGAGTGACAAGCCAGAAGAAGAAAAAATGACGGAGGTTGTTCAGGAAAATGTAGATAATGAAACTTCCGGATTTCCCAAGCCGGAACCGATAACGGAAAAATTGATCCGGGAAGAACCGGTGGATGAAACGGCAAGTCCTCAAATAACTCAAGATAATTCGGCAAATATTGCAACAGAACCGGAACCGCCGAAAATGACTTTTGAATCGCCCAAAGAGAATTATGAACCGCGCATTCTAGAGATAAAAACAAGAGAGGACTTGATAAATCTCCTTGATTCAATACCGGGAATTCAGGATAAAGAAAAATTTTTTACGTCCGACGAATTAAAAAAAGCGGCGATTGAAGCGCTGGACAGCAGGAACAAAAAACTGCTGGATAATATAACTCGCAAGAATAATCTGCGCCTCAAGGTTTATGAAATAATGAGGCATGAAGAAAAATAACAAAATAAATGAATAAAAAACTAACCCAAAAATTCGCTCCCGGGCATTCAACTTGCGCCGGATGCGGGATTCCGGCGATCGTGCGGACGGTTTTAGACGCGACCAATGATCCGGTGGTTGTCGTTAATGGAACGGGATGCCTGGAAGTTACCTCTACGCTCTATCCCTATACTTCCTGGAAAGTTCCGTATATCCATAACGCATTTGAAAATGCCGCGGCGACGGCGGCGGGAATTGACGCGGCTCAAAAAGTTCTGGAGAAAAAAGGGAGAGGGGGTAAGAAGGCGAAGATTATCGCGTTTGCCGGCGACGGCGGAACATATGATATCGGACTGCAGTCGCTTTCAGGAGCGTTGGAGCGCGGCCACAATTTTCTTTATGTCTGCTACGACAACCAGGGATATATGAACACCGGCGGGCAAAGATCCAGCGCTTCACCCTACGGCGCCAGCACCGAGACAACTCCTTCAAGCGGAAAAGATATCGGAAACGAGCTTTATCGGAAGGACCTTATGCAAATTGTGGAAGCGCATCATATCAAATACCTGGCGCAGGCCAATGTGGCGTATATTGAGGACTTAAAAATGAAAGCCAAAAAGGGACTGGAGACCGAAGGGCCGTCGTTTTTGCTGGTGCTTCAGCCCTGCACCAACCTCTGGAAATACCCGACTTCACTCTATGTCCATTACGGGAAGTCGGCGACGGAAACCAATTTCTGGCCGCTCTATGAAATTTCCGCCAAAGGCGGATCCGCCTCGGGCGGAGAAAATGTAAAATATAAAATAAATTATACTCCAAAAGAAAGAAAACCGATTGAGGAATTCCTGAAAGGGCAGGGAAGATTCAAACATCTATTCAAACCGCATAATAAAAAAGTGATTGAAAAAATGCAGAAAATGGTGGATGAAAAGTGGGAGGAACTTATAAAAAGAAGCAAGAATTAAGAAGTATGAATTAAGCGGAGCCACCTGTCGGATTTGAACCGACGACCTATGCGTTACGAATGCATTGCTCTACCAACTGAGCTAAGGTGGCAATAGTAGTAATATAAAATATAAAAAACAATTTAGCAATATAACAATTTAACAATAAAGCAATGAATAATTTTATCTGCCAAATTTGCGGGGACGCGTATCTGGGCGAGGAAAAACCGAAGAACTGCCCGTTTTGCGGGGCGCGGGAGCATTTTATCAAAGTTGGGAAAGAAGCGGATCCGATCGTAAATCAGAAAATAGAGATTAGTGAAATTTCCGGCAGAAATTTGGAGGAAACATTGGCGCTGGAACTAAGGGCTAATCTAATTTATCTCTGTATGGCTAGCGTAGCGCATAGATATGAGCTGAAGGCGATGTATAAAAGATTGGCTAAAGTAGAAATGGAACACGCGGTGATTGTCACTAAATTATTAAATATTGCCTTGCCGAAAGTGGAAGAACAAACCTGCAGTCAGGATGATATAGAAAATTTCAAAAAAACAATAGAACTGGAAGAACACGCTGCAGGATTATATTCCAAATTTGCCAAAGAGTCAGAAGAACAGAATATTAAAATATTTTTTACCGCGCTTAATCAGGCGGAGCAAGATCATATAGAGCTTATAAAAAACTATTTGTAGTTTTTTATAAGAATTTTTAATTTCCAATTTTTAATTTTTAAATAATTTCTAATGTTTAAATGTTTAAAAATTTATAAACTAAGATTTATTTATAAAATTACAAAATTAAAAATCATAAAATTTACTTAACTATGCTTTGGATTTATACGTTAGTGTCAGTCGTTATCGTCAGCTTGATTTCGCTCATCGGCGTTTTTACTTTGTCTATCAGCCAAGAAAAATTAAAAAAATTTCTAATTTATTTTGTAAGCTTGTCGGCGGGAACGCTTTTGGGCGACGCCTTTATTCATCTCATTCCGGAGTCGTATAAAAACGGAGCGAACGCGATATTAGCTCCGCTTTCAATTTTGTCGGGCATTCTAGTATTTTTTATTCTGGAAAAATTTCTGCACTGGCGCCATTGCCATGATGTCGCCTGCGACGATCATCCTCATCCTTTTTCTTATGTCATTTTAATGGGAGATACGCTTCACAATTTTATTGATGGATTGGTTATAGCGGCAAGTTACCTTGTTAGCATTCCTGTCGGGTTGGCTACGACTTTAGCGGTGATACTTCATGAAATTCCGCAGGAGGTCGGCGATTTTGGCTCGTTAATATATGGCGGATTCACAAGAGCCAAAGCGCTGCTTTTTAATTTTGGAACGGCATTGAGCGCCATTCTGGGCGCTATAATTGTATTGATAATCAATATAGATACCACACGAGTTACTAATTTTCTGATACCTTTCGCGGCTGGCGGATTCATCTATATCGCTAGTTCCGATCTTATTCCGGAAATCCACAAGCAAACGGAATTAAAAAAATCATTCGGGCAGTTAATAATGTTTCTGATTGGCATCGGGCTAATGGCTGCGTTGATTCTTATGGAATAATTAAAATATTTAATAATTAAAAGGCTGTTGCGATTTGTCGCAACAGCCTTTCCGCGCCTTCATTTCACCCAGTCCAGATCGGGGTCGGCAAAATCAATATTTTTTTCTCGGATGTGCGGGATTATCTCCGTTATTCCAAAGTTCTTAATATCTTCAATTCTCGGCTTCTTCCCGTGGAGATAAATATTTTTTGCCATTTGATTAATCTCCGTATCAGTCATTAATGCTAACAAAATAGACGGGTCGCATTCCCTGAAAGAGTGGTCGCGCTGCAAGAATTCAAAAACCCTTTCTAAAATCATCTTTTGGATTCTCCAGTCAAGTTGGCTATAATAATTTTCATACATCCAGTCGCGAATCTTCCCAAATTTTTCTGCCGCTTCGCTTTCAGAAAAGGAAATAATTCCTTTTTCCGAACTCTCTCTAACCAAAGTGAAAATGCAATGCAGAATTCTTTCCCTTTGGTTTTTTCCAAGATAATTTACTTCACGCGGAAGCGCAGCTTCTTCTATATGCCCATATCTCAGACCATCATTGATATCTGAAAATGTATAAGCGATTTTGTCGGAAAACATTGCGACCGCATATTCAAGAGGGGATTCCGGATTTATTAATAAAGCTTTCCCGCCCCGCGAATGATTTAGCACTCCCTCTAACACTTCAAAATTTAAATTTAGTCCTTCTCCCTTTCTTTCAATATGCTGGGCTATTACTATCCCAAAAACTTCATGACTGAATTTTTTTCCGCTCACTTTAGAAATAAATTCTTCGCCGAGATGGCCAAAGGGCGTGTGGCCGATGTCATGGGCTTCCGCTATTGCTTCGCAAAGAGGAATATTTAATCCCGTAATGTCAGCGATTTTTGTGGCGATGGAAACCACCTCCATTGTATGGCGCGAGCGGGTTCTTATATGAGGATTGCGGGGATCGCAGAGAACTTGGGTTTTCTCATTTAGGCGGCGCCTGGCTTTACTATTAAGGACTTTGTCTCTGGAAAGAATGAATGGATCAACGCAGTTAAAATAAGGGCTGTCCTCATCCTTGCCGTCATTTCTTCTTCCCTGGCTATTTTCCGGATTAAACGCTTTGTCTCTTAAGCAGTTCTTGAATTTTTTCATACCGCCCTCCTTGTTTATTTTTCAAAAATTTAAGGTACAAAATCTAGTGATTTATATTATCAGTAAAAAGAAAATCAGTCAATTTTTTCATCGCTTTATTTTTTATATTTTATTATGGTATAATGTAATCCCATGAAAGAACTCCAAGAAAAATTAGATATTTTAAAAGCTAAAATCCCGCAATTGCGGGACTGGCTTTGATGTTGCCGGTAAAAAGCGGACTATTGCGGACTTGGAACGGACTACCGCGGAGAAAGAGTTTTGGAGCGACAATCAGAAAGCAAGCGAAACAATGAAAGAGTTGGAATTATTGCGAATAGAAGTCGGGGAAATTGAAAATACTGAAAAAAGAATTGAAGAAATTTCGGGCCTCGCGGAAATCGCGGAAAACGAAAAAGACGCGGCGGAAATTGAAAAGGAAATCGGGAAAATCGGGGAGATGATGGACAAACTGGAATTCAAAACGCTTTTTAACGGCCCTTATGACAAAAACGACGCCATCCTTTCTATCCATAGTGGCGCTGGAGGCGTGGACGCGCAGGACTGGGCGGAAATGCTGCTGCGGATGTATCTGCGCTGGGCGGAAAAAAATAATTTCAAAGTCCGCCTCATTGACGAATCGCGCGGGGGAGAAGCGGGAATAAAAAGCGCGACTTTCGAAGTGGAAGGGCCGTACGGGTACGGACATCTTCAGTCAGAAGCCGGAGTGCATCGCCTGGTCCGGCTTTCGCCGTTCAACGCGGATAATCTCCGCCAGACATCTTTCGCGTTGGTCGAAGTCCTTCCGATAATATCCGAAATGGAAGAAGTGAAAATAAAACCGGATGATCTCCGGATTGATACTTTCCGCTCGGGGGGAGCTGGCGGCCAAAGCGTCAATAAAACCGAAAGCGCCGTCCGCATAACTCATATACCGACCGGCCTGGTGGCGGCTTGCCAGAATGAAAGGTCGCAAGCGCAAAATAAGGAACAGGCGATGAAGGTTTTGAAAGCCAAACTGCATCAGAAATTTCTGGAGGAAAAGGAAAAGGAAAAAATGAAACTGCGCGGTGAATACAAGAGCGCCGAGTGGGGAAATCAGATCCGGTCTTATGTTTTACATCCGTATAAAATGGTAAAAGACCACCGGACGAAATATGAAACTTCAGACGCGGAAAAGGTGCTGGACGGGGAAATAAGCGAATTTATTGAGGAATATTTGAAGTTTGCGGCAGGAAAGAAATAATGGTAAAATAACTTTACTAATTACGAATCAATTACTAATATACTAATTTTTTAAAATTTATTCATATATAATTCGTTAATAATTCGGATATAATTAGAATAGCAATTCGAATCCATGATTAAATTCGAAAATGTCACCAAAATATTTCCGGGCGACTTTATCGCTTTGGAAGACATTGACCTCTTTATTGACAAAGGAGAATTTATTTCCATTGTCGGGCAGAGCGGCGCCGGAAAGTCAACTTTATTGAAACTTATATACGCGGAAGAACAGCCGACAACCGGAAAGGTTTATTTTGAGGAAAGGCCTTTGGACGGAATTAAAAGGCGGCATCTGCCGTATTATCGCCGTAACATTGGAACGGTATTTCAGGATTTCAAGCTTTTGCCGCAGAGGACTATTTTTGAAAATGTGGCATACGCCTTGGAAGTGGCGGGGGAAACGAACGCGGAAATCAGCGAAAAAGTTCCGAAAATTTTGGATATCGTGGGATTGGGCGACAAGATGGAGAAATTTCCCAAGCAGCTTTCAGGCGGGGAGCAGCAAAGGGTCTCCTTGGCGCGCGCCCTTATTCACCGGCCGAAAGTCATTATCGCCGACGAACCAACGGGAAATCTGGATCCGATTTCCACCTGGGAGCTTATTAAGCTTTTGCTTAAAATTAATGATTTTGGAACAACGATTCTTCTGGCCACGCATAATAAGAATATCGTGGATCGGATAGGAAAAAGAGTTGTCGCGCTTGATAAAGGAAAAGTGATAAGGGATCATAAGAAAGGCAAATATGTGATATAGCTTTACGAATTACGAATCAATACTAATATACGAATCTTTTTGGTTTGATTAAAGACATAGGCATCATTAGTATATTCATATAAAATTCGTAATTAGTAAAAAATTTATTATGAAATTATTAAAACTTTGGCGGACATTTAAAGAAGGTTTCAAAAATTTTTACCGCAATGGCTGGCTTAGCGTTGCGACAGCCGTTATTTTAACGCTGTCTCTTTATATTGTCGGCATATTCGCGATTGTCGGCGTTGCTTCCAATGTTCTTCTGAAAAATATCCAAGGCGTGGCTAATATTAGCGTTTATTTTAATCCTGAAGTGAGCGAGGCGAAAATTATGGAAATCAAAAGTAATCTGGAAAGTTTCCGGGAAATTAATTCCGCGGAGTATGTTTCAAAAGAACAAGCGATGCAGGAGCTGCTGTCTATGGAAGATATTCAGGACGCCATCAGCAGAGCGGTCGAGGAAGTTGGCAATGACGCTTTGCCCGCGTCGCTGATAATCACCGCGAAGCAATCCGACCAATATGAAATTATTTCTCAGGCGATACGCGGCAGTTATGGCGGTGAAATAGAAAAAATTGAAGACAATAAAAAGATTATTGATGAAATAAACGGAATAACAAAGCTTTCAGAAAGAGCCGGCTTGATTTTGGGAATTATTTTTCTGCTCATCGCGGTGCTCATTACATTCAATACCATAAGAATAACTATGTATTCCCACCGGCAGGAATTTGAGATTATGCGGCTGGTGGGCGCTTCAAACTTGTATGTTCGGATGCCTTTCGTGTTTGAAGGAATTTTTTACGGGCTTTTCACCGCGATAACCGCCACTCTTTTTCTGTTCGCCACGGTAAAATTTGTTTTTCCGGTTCTGATCCGGGAGTCGGCCTCGCAAAGCGCCAAAGTTTTTTTTGAACAGGTTAATTCGTTTTATTTCCAGTATGTCTGGCTCGTGTTCGGGATTCTTCTACTTTTTGGAATGATTATGGGCGTTATCAGCGGGTTTATCGCGATCAGAAGATACCTGAAAGTGTAAGAGAAGAGAAACGAAAAAAATAAAAAAAAGGATGAATATCCTTTTTTTGTTGGAGCGGTAGGATTCGAACCCACGCATGACGGGACCAGAACCCGTTGCCTTACCGCTTGGCTACGCTCCAGCGGCGCTAAAATAATTTACTTGTCTAGTATAATTTGAATTTCCAAAAAAATCAATATAATGCTCTATTAATATGGTTTTTACCCTGTAGCGTCCGCCTTTTACGGACTGTTATCCGGGCGGATCCCCCTCTAACTGTGATTATTTAATACTTATTTAAGCCCTATTTTGACTATTGACTTTTTTTATATTTTGCGCTACAATGCAATATTGGTTCATTGAGAACTTAATATTATTGCGAAAGGAGGTGAAAGGACTTTTTACTTATCCAGTTGTCTTTGGCAATTGGAAAACGGATTGAAATCTAAATCAATTCGTCTGTCTGAAAAATCTGTCTGTTTAATCTGTCTGGAAGGAGTAAAAATGGAAAAGAAAGTTTTAGAAGGAGAGTTAATTACAATCCCTAAGTATAGAGGGACTGTCGTATCGTCTCACAAGGGCTTCAGTTATATAGGCGGAGTGAGGCGCGGATCCGAAACCATTAATACAAATGGCGATGTTTTTGTCCCGCAAGAGCTTCTGCCGGGTGAAGTGGTAGAATTTGATTCTATGGAGTTGGACGAAAAAAGAACAAAACCGGGAGAAAAAAAATTCCGAACTGAATTAGCAGTAGTTGTAAGTTCGGAGTATGTTCCCAGTGTTATTGGTTCGTCGCCGGCGGATATAGTGCTTTACGCAAGCAGGCAGCGCAGCGCCTACCATTATAACGCAAAGGAAATTGATCCGGAAAAAGTCAGGAAGGCGGCGGAAAACGAGCCCTTCAGTGAAATGATGGGTTTGGCCCGTGAGCGCGCGGAAGAAAAAATAAAAGAAATGGATATTGTCACAATTGCCGAAAACTTTCTGAAAAATACCTTTGCTTCTTTCTCAACCATGAATGTCAGTTATTCCATTAAAGGCGATGTCAAGGCCTATGATGAAAAAGAGTCAATTAAAGCGATCGCGGAAGAATATGAAAAAGCGGGACTCAATGCCCAAAAAACCTCAATAATGCAGGAGTATGAGTACTTCTCCGGGGTCAGAGATGTTTTTACTCTGATGAAAAATGAGGAATTACTCCATATGGACGCAGTTATTCCTATCCGCCATCTTCCCGATCTACTGGTGATGGCTCCGGTTTGGTATGTGGATAAAAAGAATCTAATTAGTTCGAGTCTATTTATACAATATTTCTGTGATGAGGTTGGTACGAAGGAATTTGCTAACCTGTTCCAGCTATACAATCGAAATTGTCGCCTAACCGAAAATTTTGACAGCCGGCGGGATATAATTCCTGTCCCGATAATGAAGATTCTTGAAAAGGCGAGGGAGATTTTTGACTTTACGGTCATTGCAACTCCTTATCATGATCTGGCTTCCGAAGAGTGGAAGACGACATGGACAAGGAATATTGATCCTTTCCTTTTCGGATTCGTGAGAGGACTGCCTTATATGTTTCTTCTCGGACGGTGGAGCGGGACAGGCCTGTTTCCTTTAATGTGCGAGATGGTGGCCGACACCATTGAACACTTAAGACAAAACTATGGAGCGTTGAAGAATATTGCACCAAATAATGAAAACAGAATATGGTTTTATAGAAGTGGTGACAAATGGAGCGATGTTAAAGGAAAAGAGCTTTCAGAATTTGCCCAAGATGTAATCAAGGCATTTGAAGAGGACAGATTATTTGCCTTTCTTCGCGGCGAGACCGCCAATACAGGCGCGGTAGTGGCGAAGTAGAGTAGAATTAGCAATTAGATGCGAGCCCCGCGCGATTTTCGTAGATTCTTTACGAAATCGCATGGGGCTTTTTTATTTTTTCAATGAAATTTTCATTTGTTTTAATCAAAAGAATTCCTCTTTTTCAAAATCCCGCAACACATTAAAAAACTATTCTCAAATTCTTAAGAATTTGAGAATAGTTTTTTTGTCTAGTATAATTGTATAATTGGTATAATGCGGTATGTTTGGTATAATACAAAATAAAAGGGGAGGTAAAAACATAAAATCACAAAATATTAAAATTATGCAAAAAACCAGCAAACAATTAGAGAGGCACTTCAAGGGAGTTGCCAATCACCACCGGATTGACATTTTATTACTGATTAAGAGTAATAGGGGAATAACACTGGATAAAATTTCCAGGAAATTGAGATGTAATATCAAAACCATATCCGAACACACCAGAAGATTGGTCCAAGCAGGGTTAGTCAATAAAAAATACTTCGGCAATTCAGTAAAACACTCTCTCACGCCATACGGAGAAAAATTTTTTGACTTCATAAAACTATTCTCAAATTCTTAAGAATTTGAGAATAGTTTTTATTGCAGTATTATAAGGAGATTATCAAAACGATATTATGTAAGACAATAATTTTATAACTTTGTGATATTATGCGCATCGCCATTCAGGCGGCGGATTTGGACGCCAGCCGCATTGACGGAACGAGAGTATATATTCTTAATCTGCTTCGGCGTTTTGGAAGCATTGCTCCCTGGGACGATTTTTATATTTATCATAAAAGCGAGTTTAATCCGGAGCTTATCCCGCCCAATTTCCCCAATTATAAAATAAAAAAAATAAAGTCGCCTTTACTTTGGACCCAGACGCGATTCGCCTGGGAATTATTAAAAGACAAGCCAGATGTTTTGTGGATGCCGATGCATAATATTCCCTTGATACGGAGCAAGAAAATAAAAACAGCGGTGACAGTCCATGATTTGGCTTACAAATATTTTCCTGATTACTTCCCTAGTAAAGATCTGTTTTTACTCAATTTGCTCGGTGATATGGCGATAAAAAATGCCAGCAAACTAATCGCTATTTCCGAATCGACTAAAAGGGATATTCTGAAGTTTTACCCCGCCGTCAAAGAAGAAAAAATCAAAGTTATTTATCACGGCTTTGACGCTGACTTATTCCAAAAAAATATTCCGACGGAAGAGAAAGATTCCGTCCTAAAAAGCTACGACCTAAAGTCCAAGGGCTATATTCTATATTCCGGCGCCATTCAGCCGCGGAAAAATTTAGTCCGGCTTATCGAGGCCTTTGGGATATTTAAAAATAATACCTCATCGGATGTTAAATTGGTGTTAGCGGGCGAGAAGGCCTGGCTCTGGGAAAGTATCCTGGCTAAAGCCGAAAATAGTCCGTTTAAGGATGACATTATAATAACCGGAAAGCTAAAATTTAGCGATTTAAGCGTCCTTACCCGGTCGGCGGGGGTGTATGCATATCCTTCGCTTTATGAGGGTTTCGGCATGCCGATTTTGGAAGCGCAGTCGGCTGGCGTGCCGGTGGTGGCGGGGGATAATTCGTCTATTAGAGAAATAATTACCTTGCCATTCTCTCCTTGGATAAGGAGAGATGTCCCGGAGGGGCAGAGAGGTGGCGATGACGCATCCCAAGACCTCCCCCTAGCCCCCTCCTTATCAAGGAGGGGGGGTATGGAGTCCGCGATTCTCGCGGATCCTTCTGATGCCGAACAAATCGCCGAAGCCGCCTATAAATTAATTTCTGACAAAAATTTGAGAGATGATATAATAAAAAGGGGATATGAGAATGTGAAACGATTCTCATGGGAAAAATGCGCCAACGAAACGCTTGACTGGATGAAATCATAATTTTTCCTTCTTTTCCACCATGAGTTTATAAAAATAATAAATCAGCGCGGCCGAAACAGCGGTTATAATAATATTTTGCCAAGTCGTGAATTTTATCAGGGAATTTGCCGTGAAGCTGATGATTAAAATCAAAAAAATAATTTTCAAGGGTAAATTTATCCGGAAAGTTCCTTTTTCTTCAAGGCGAATTTTTTTGTTTCCCAGATAATAGATTGCGCCTAAAACAGAAAAAACCAGGAAAATTATTTTTGTAAAGCTGATTTCGGCGGAAAAAATTCCAGGCAACGCGCTGTCCGCGGCCAGAAGCGCGAAAAATACAATCAAAAGAAGGAAAAGAATGTCGTGAAGAATCTTAAAAGCCAGTTTCCAAAAATTTTCATCTTTGGATATTTTTGTAAAAAAATCAGGGATTTTTGTCAGCCGTTTTTTCGCGCTTACCGAAGATATTTCAATTTTTTCGTTCTCCATAATATTTTTGGATTAACCGCTTTTTAATTTCCGAAAGAGCGCCTTTTAAATTTGGCCAATTCAGCTTTCTTTCAAAAGAAACCGATATTTCTTTTATTTGTATGTCCGAATCATTGGAAAATGTCAGCTGATAGTCATTGCCGGTAAATAAACTTATTCCCTCAAGCGACATATTGCAAAAATATTTTTTTGAAATCCCAAAGCGCTTTTCCAAATGGCAAAGGTTTTTGGTGACAAGGCCTTCCTTTTCAGCGATAATGGGCGATTTTTTCAGATAGGACTTCAGGATTGAAACACTGGGTATCAAGCGCTTCCGGCCTCCTTTAATATAATAGTAGTCCTCCGTATTCCGGGCTAAAAATATTGTCCCGTCCGGCTGTGGTTGGAAAATAGTGAAGATTTTAGTTTTTTCATAGATGCCGATTTCTTCTCCGCTGGCCGGGATGACGTCATCCCAGGAATATCCCATTGAATTGAAGGTGAACTCGCTGTCTATTGGAATTTTTTTGTTTCCGCTGATTATATAAGCCGAATCCGCGTAGGAAACCAAAGTCCCATCGGCAAAACCCAAAAATTCGTCCGCCACCGGATATTTTTCAAGAAAATCAGGATTTTTTTGAATGGCTTGATTTATTTCGTAGTTCGTCAAATAAGCCCTAGCGCTTACGAATTTATATAACTTTTCATTTTTAAGCTGGTAGTAATCGTCGTCAACGCGGAAAAGGGAGCCCTCCGGATAATTCTTATCGTCAGAAATATTTTTTCCCTCGCCATTGAATTGCAATTCCATTTCGTTAGTATCACTGAAAGAGGATGGATTGTACCCGAGATACTTTGCGATTTGAGGCGAATCAAATTTTCTCCTTTTGCCGCCGGAAATTATATAATAATTGTCCGGTGTCTTGAGAAGTTCGCCTTCTTTGAATCCCATTGGATCTCCCAGAGGATAAAAAAACGCCTGATATGATTTTTTGGCTGAAATAATCCCATTAACAACCGGATTAGATCCGCTTTCCAGTATTATTTCTATTTTTAAATTGGAAAAATTGCCGATTACTGCCGAATCAAAAATCATCTTTTCTTTTTTTCCCAGCTTGCCTTGGGCTGCCGCGCCGCCGTCTTCCAATCGCGGAGAAATTATGGTGTTTTTCAGCGCGCCGGCGGCGCGGAAGAAAAATCCGAAATCCGCCTTGGGAAAAAGCACCCGCAGCGTCAAATAAATCAGGGAAATGATAAAAATTAGATACACGAAAAATTTCGCAATCAAATAAATTTTTTTCCATTGGCGTTCAAGCTTAATTTCTTTGGTAAAATCGAGCATAGGCATTAGGACTTACCCGTTTGCAGACATCCGATGTCTTTCGGTCGTTATGGTCGTGAGACATCGGATGTCTAATAAACCAAACGCGTAAGTCCCATGTATAATAAAAATAAAAAATTTACTTCATAATCTCATAAATTTTTCCGTTTGTTTCACTGGATGCGATTTCAGGAGAGCTTATGGAGTCCTGGCCGGACATGTTCGCGATTTTCAGGCGGCTGGCTGAAAGAAAGTATGAATTGGCGTATACCAACTGGTATTCTGAATTAAGTTTGTCGTATAAAATTGAGCCGCTGTCCGGAACTGCCAAATAAATTTTATCAAATTTTCGCGCGTTGATTTTTTTTAAATCAGAAGGATTGAAAAAGTATACCGCGTTTTTGCCAAAAAGAAAACTCGCCGGTCCGGTTATCATCGACCATCCGTCGCCGCTGGCAAGCCGGTCGACTAAAATGAGATCATTGCCGGAAAATTGCTGGGAGAATTCCTTGGTCTTCGCCAGAAGATTATCGTTTTCGGAGAAAGCGAGGTATTTCGCGAAGGAGGGGATATTCAGGATTATCAGAATGATAATTGAACCCGAAAAAATTAATTTTTTCTTTTCTTCCAGCCGGTTATTCAGGAATAAAACCGTGTAGAAGATAAGAGCCGGAAGAACCGCGAAGACATAGCGGCGGAGCATCCAGGGGTGGTCGGACGAGATATTGGAGTCAATGAGGTAAAGAAAAGCCGGCGCGGCGATAACGAAAGGAATAATCTCCGAAAACCTTTTCTTTTTGAGAAAATACCCTATTCCTATGATTCCCAAAATTAAGTACTGCAAAATTCCGTAGGCAAAAAATATTCCGGTGGCGCGGGAAGCGGGATTGAGATATCTTTCCGGGATGCTCCCTCCGCTTTTGGGCAGAAAATCAAATATTTTCAGCGCGGCTTTTCCTATTTCCTTGAAAAAGGGAAAGTTGGCAAAAAAATCAATAACTAAAATCACGGCCAGCGCCAAGGCGGGAAATAAAATCCTTTTATATTTTTCAGCCACTAAGAATTTCCTTGCTTCTTTATTAATAAACAAAATCAAAACAGCCATAAGGAGAAAAGCGAATCCTTCAACGCGGGTAAAGGCGATTAATCCGAACGCGAGCGCGGCGGAAAAAAAATAAAAATCGTTTTTTTCCTTCAGGAAAACAATGAGTTCCAGTATTCCGATCCAAAGGAGCGCCAGCGCCATATTCTCGCTTAAAGTGTATTTGAAAAACCACATAAAAGAAAAAGAAGTTGCGGATATTATTAATACAGCCGCTGAAGCGGGGATTTTCAAAAACTGGCGGGAAAGAAAATAAAAAGCGGAAAAAAAGAGGAACAATAATATGGCATTTGCCATAACAAGTCCGAATAATCCCAGTAAAGAATAAAAAATTCCGAGCCACGCGATATAAACCAGCGGAAATTGAGTCACAAGGTTTCCTTTAGCGTCATAATAAAATCCCGGAAAATTAAGCGCTTTGCCTGGACGGTATGCCCGAAAAAATTCTTTGCTGGCGGATGTTTCAAATTCCAATTTATGATTTTGCTCCAGGCGGATTGCCGCTTCGCTTATTGATCCCTGATCGCGGCCGGAAAAAATCGTGGGTGTGACAAAAAAAGAAAAAATAGCCGTTATTAAAAAAGACGAAAGAAGCGCGCAGCGGAATTCAAAAGAAAGGCGGGAAATTATCTTTTTTCCCGCCATAAAATAAAGCAATGATGCCGCCCCCAAGAAAAAATAAGCGGCAAAAAGCGCTTTGTAAAAAATTCCGAAAAGCGCCGAAATAAACCCCAGCCAGCCTAGGACAACCCAGAAAAGCGCGAAAATTATGAAAATTTTATAATCAAAAGCCGATAGCTTGTTTTTTTTCATCATCTTGATTATATCCGTAATTCTGTATGTTTGCAAAAGAAGTTTTATTGGGATAAAATTGAGTAGAAATAGGACTTGCCCGTTTGCTTCTCTGGACATCCGATGTCTCGCGACTATAACAGCCGAAAGACATCGGATGTCCGCAAACGCGAAAGTCCTAAGAGATTTAAATTTTTTTCGCCAGTTTGGGTTCAATTTCGCTGTTTAAAGCGGTCAAATAAAAATGAAAACAAAAAAGAATTTTTTTCTTTGGTATTATACCGGCGGGCTGGAAGGTTATCTTGAAATTTGGAAAAATTTCATCCGTTTTTTTTGGCGTTATTTTTCAGTCAAAGATATTCTTTTTACCTTATTTTCTCCATGGAAGCGGGATGTCATATTCCATTATTGGCGGGGATTACAGCCCCTGAAATCAATTGAGACATTGATAGAAAATTTTTTTTCCCGCTTTGTCGGGCTGATAGTCCGGACTTTTGTTGTCGCAGCAGGATCAATCATTACTTTAATCACGGCTGCCTCGGGGCTTGTTTTATTGCTTGTTTTAATTGCCTATCCGGCTGTCGCTTTGGTAATTATTGCCAAACTCATCCAGGGAAATAGTGGCTTTATATTTGCCGCAATTTCGCTTTTAATTTTCTTTTTAGTAATGCTAATTTCGTATCTCATAGGCAGGAAGCCAAATTATCGCGCAATGAATATCCAAGAAATTTTAGGGAGCCGCCTTGGAGAAAGAATTTTGAACCGGCTGGGCAAAACAAAGGAAGAGGTTGACGTGAAAATATTTGAAAATCAGGGAACGGTCCGTGAATTTTTAAATTCATTGAATCTATCGGAAAGCGATTTCGAAGGCCTGATAAGAAAGGAGGCGAATCGGGCGGATGGACTGGAAAAAACGGGCAGATTTTGGCTTTGGGAAAATTTGCGCAAAATTATGCCCATAGGAAGATACTGGAAATACGCCTATACCGTCCAATTGGATAAGTATTCTCTCGATTTGTCTCAAGCCGACTATACTCAATACAGAAATTACGACTTGATAGCCAGGGAAAAGGAATTTAAAGTAATGAAACTGGTTCTGGAAAGGCCGGCGCAAAATAACGTTCTGCTGGTCGGAGAGCCGGGCATCGGGAAGAAAACCATAATTCATTATCTGGCAAAAATGATCAGGCAGTATAAGGCGGAAGAAATATTAAACAACAAGCGGGTGTTAATTTTTGATTTGGGAGGAGCGATTGCCCATTTTGTCAATGAAGGATTTGATGTTGAGAATGAAATTAGGAAAATTTTCAATGAAGCGGCGTACGCGGGGAATGTGATTTTAGTGCTTGAAAACATAGGAAATTATATTTTTGAGAGAAGTGATAATTTTCATTTCAGTGTTTCAAAAGTACTGGTTGAATTTCTGGACATTCCTACTTTTCAGATTATCGCCACATCCAGTGTTTCTGACTATCATCAACTGGTTGAAAGATCGGAAGAAATGGTGAAATTTTTTGACGTGATTGAAATGAGGGAACCCGATGAAAATGAAACTATTGATATTCTTTACCAATTTTTCAGACCGATTGAAAGGAAAAGAGCCATCTTTGCTTACGAAGGATTTAAGGCCGTAATAGACGCTTCCGGAAAATATAATTGGAATTCGGTTCTTCCAGAGCGGGCGATCGACCTGGCGGAGGAGGTCTTGATTTATTGGGAAAAAAATTCCGGCGCTCCTTTCATTGGATCCGATGCGGTGAATGAATTTATTACCCTGAAAACCGGAATTCCGCTCGGAAAAATAGGCAAAAACGAACAGGATAAACTGCTGAATTTGGAAAAAATAATGCACCAGAGGATAGTCGGGCAGGATGAAGCGGTCCATATGGTTTCCGAAGCGCTTCGCAAGGCCCGCACCGGAATTACCAATGCGAAAAAACCGATGGGAAGTTTTCTTTTTCTCGGACCCACCGGAGTTGGTAAAACGGAAACGGCAAAAACACTGGCGGAAGTATATTTCGGGCAGGAGGACAAAATGATCCGGCTGGATATGAGCGAATACCAGCATACGTCTTCAATTGACCGGATCATCGGTTCCGCCCAAACAGGCCAGCCCGGCCAGCTTTCTTCCAAAGTGAAGGACAATCCGTACGCGGTGCTGCTTTTGGATGAAATTGAGAAGGCCTATCCGACTATTCTGGACTTATTTCTGCAGATTCTGGATGAAGGTTTTATTACCGACGCTTTCGGGGAAAAAATAAATTTCAGAAATATGATGATTGCGGCTACTTCCAACGCGGGAGCGCCGCTGATCAAGAAATTAGTCGAGCAAAACACCGATCCGAAAGAAATTTCAAAGCAATTAATTGATCATGTAATTGAAAATAATATTTTCCGGCCGGAATTCCTGAACAGGTTTGACGGAGTGATATTTTTCCGGCCACTTAATAATAAGGAAATTAAAAATGTCACAAAACTTATCCTCAAGGATTTCGCTTCCCGCCTCAAAAAGGAAAAAAACATAGAGATTGAATTCGAAGACAGCGTAGTTGAAAAAATTGTGGAACAGGGATATAATCAGATATTCGGAGCGAGATCGATTTACCATTTTATCGAAGATAAAATAGATGACCTGGTTATAAAAAAAGTAATTTCGGGTGACTATAAGAAAGGGGACAAGATAAATATTTCAGACATATAACTAACAACTAATAACCAACAACTAACGACGAATGTTAAAAATTCTTATGGTGGCTCCAACGCCATTTTTTGCTGACCGGGGAACCCATATCCGGATTTTGGAAGAAGCGCTGGCGCTGGAAAAAAAGGGACACGAAATCACTATCGCCACTTATCACATCGGCAGGGATATCGGAAGCGAAGTGAAAACAAAGATCGACGTCCGGAGAATTCTGCGGCTTCTTTTTTGGTATAAGAAACTGGAAGCCGGGCCGGACTGGCAGAAAATAATTCTGGATCTGATGCTCATCCGGAAAGTTTTTTATTTGGCGCGGAAAAAGAAACCGGACATAATTCATGGCCATCTTCACGAAGGCGTGCTTATCGGCTGGATAGTCCAGAAATTATTATTTTGGAAAAAAATAAAATTAGTAGCTGATTTTCACGGGAGCTTGACGAGAGAAATGGTGTCGCACAGTTATCTTAGAAGCGGACTATTAAAATATATTTTTGGATTTCTGGAAGGCCTTATTAATAATCTTGGTAATTTTGCGATTGCCAGTTCCTGGGAATACGCGGAGGAATTAAGAAAGACCCGCCGGGATGGGAAAGTAGCGGTGGTTTTAGACGGAGTAAATTTTGATTATTACCGCCATCTTCCCTCAAAAGAAAATTTAAAAAGGGATTTGGAACTGCCGCTGGATAAAATGATTATCACCTATACCGGAGCGCTGGTGGCGAATAAAGGGATAAAATTTTTGTTTGATTCAATCCCGTTGGTTCTAAATAGAAACACAAACTCCTATTTTATCATTGCCGGATTTCCCGTTGAAAGCGCGGAGAATTTCATAAAAGAAAACAAATTGGAACATTCCGCGCGTCTCGTTTACCCCCTGAATTATTTTAATCTTCCCGAAATTTTGGCGGCCAGCGATATCGCGGTAGATCCTAAGGATTCGTCTACGCGCCAAGCCAGCGGAAAAATTTTGCAATACATGGCGGCGGGGTTGCCGGTGGTTTGTTTTGACCGGGAAAATAACCGGAATTATCTGGGCGAGGGAGGATCTTACAGCCGGGAAATATCAGGAAAGGGGATAGCGGATTCCATACTTGATTTAATCAATAATCCAGGCGATATAATGGCCAAAGGCGAAATAAACCGGAAAAGAGCCGAAAATTTCAGCTGGGGCAAATCCGCAAATCAAATTGAAGGAATTTATAATTTAGTAGCTAACATTCGTTAATTTTTTTATGAAGACACTTTTGATAAAAATCGGGAAAGCGTTTACCACCATGAGACGGGAAGGGGTTATAAAAGGAGGGAAAAGGGTTTTTTCCGCGTTTTTTGCGATGTTTCGGTTTGTCGGGAGAGGGGACATTCTTTTCATTACCGGTGGTGTGGGTGACAGCGCACTTTATCGCTGCCACCATACCGCGGAAGAACTGGAAATTCATGGATTTAAATGTTCGATTACCGTCCAGGACAATCCATTTCTTCCGTCATACGCGAATAAATTCAACATTTTTATTTTCCACAGAGTTCTGTTTACGCCTAGCGTCGCGAAACTTATCAAAAGGGCAAAACAACAAAAAAAAGAAATTATCTTTGAAACGGATGATTTGGTTTTTGATCCGAAATACCTCACGCATATGGACTACTTTAACCAAATGAACATGTTTGAAAAAATGCTCTATGAAAACGGCGTGGGAGGCGAAATTTTAAGAGACCCTTACGTTAAAGTATGCACAACCACGACATCTTACCTCGCGGATAAATTAAAGGAGTATGATAAAAAAGTTTTTGTTTCCAAAAATAAATTATCCAATCGCGACATGGAAATCGCTAATGTCATTCTGAGCGAGCGGAAGCGAGTCGAAGAATCTAATAAAAATAAAATTAGATCCCTCGACAATGCTCGGGATGACAAAATAATTAAAATTGGATATTTCAGTGGCACACTCTCCCACAATAAGGACTTCGCTACTATCATTAACGCTCTGACGCGAATTATGGAAAAATATCCGCAGGTGGAACTATTTTTAGCCGGACCGCTGGACATTGAAAATAAATTAAATAAATTCAAAAACAGAATCAAACAATTCCCGCGCGTTTCGCGGGATAAATATTTTGAAAATATTTCCCAAGTTGACATCAACCTCGCGCCTTTAGAAATTAATAATCCTTTCTGCGAGGCCAAATCGGAACTTAAATGGTTTGAAGCCGGAATTGTCGGCGTGCCGACGGTAGTCGTGAAAAACCGGACTTTTTCTGAAGTGATTAAGGATGGAGTGGACGGATTTTTGGCCGGCGATACCGAAGAATGGGTAGGCAAGTTGGAAAAGCTTATCCTGGATGAAAATTTGAGGCGGGAAATAGGCCAGAAAGCGCGGGAAAAGTCATTGCAAAATTATACTAATAAAAATAGCCATAATGAAGGATATTATAATTATTTAAGGCAGATTATTGATAAATGAATAATGAATTATGTCCTGTGGATAACTTTTTTGTAATTAGCGCGTTTTTATTGTATAATACTATCAGAAGATTCTTAACTTTAACGAAGAATAGGGGGGGGCGAAACAAAAATGAAAATTAAAGAATCCGGAGTTTTTCGAAACTCCAAGGCGAAAATATTAATCGCGCTGTTTTTGGTTGTCGGCGCTTTTTTTATTTTCTGGGCGATTAATAAATCGCAAGCCGGAAATATTTCCGGAATCGCAGTTTCCGTTTCCAGCGCCACTCCAGACGCGACAGGCGTGGTTTATACAATTGCGCTTACTCCCGCTTCTGCTATTCCCGCGGACGGCTCAATTCATGTCCAGTTTCGCTATCGGGAAGGACACGTTACTTTAATTAGCGGCAACCCTTCAAAAGAAGCCGGCACCTACGGATCAATTAATAATTTGCTTTGGGTAAGCAATAATGAATTTTACGCGACGGTTACCGACGAAGTTGCCGGCGGCACCGCGCTGACGATAAAAGCGGGCGGACTGCAAAATCCGTTTCAGGCGGGAGAATATTCCGCGGTTGTATGGACAGCCAATAATTCCGGCGCTGCCATTGATGGGTCCCAGCTTTCAAATTCAACCAGCCGGGATTATTACACGATTGGAACTCCAGTTGTGATCGGAAGAGTGACTGATCCCAGCGTTGCCGCGGTTTCCGGAGCGTGGGTCAACGCGCACACGACCGGAAATAATCCGCAATGGGGTGGGGGCAGTACGGACGAACTTGGTTATTATTCTATTGGAAACATAGGAGGCAGTACGCCGGCCAACGGCACGGATCTGAAAATTAACGCGTTTGCTCCCAATCAAAACGCTGAACTGGGGCAGACCGATGAAGAACAAATTACCTTTAACGGTTCGACTATTACAAAAAATATCCAATTTACCGCTTCTACTAAGACCATTACCGGCCGGGTAGTGGATGATGATGGCGCAGCGATAAACGGAGCGCGCGTCAATCTTTGGAAAGTGGACGGGATGGGATGGTCGCAGACCACGACTGATTCCAGCGGGGATTATGAGGTTTTGGTAAAAGGCGGCCGCTGGGATGTTATGCCGCAGGCGGATAACGATGATGACTGGGCTTATGGCCAGCCGCCAACCAGTGTGATTTTTGCCGGTGACGATTCAGTGGAATCACAGACGGTTAATTTTACGGTTATGAACGCCAGTTCCACCCTCACGGGGTCAATTCGCCTGCCAAACGGCTCGGTTCCTGATAATCCGCAGAATTTTTGGGTGAATGCGCACGCGATGATGATGGGCGCGGGCACGCAACTGGGAAATGACGGGAACTTTACTCTTAATCTGCCAGCCGGAACCTATATGGTTGAAATTTTTGACCAGGGCCAGAATTACGCGGTTCCGGAAATGGCGCCAGTGACGATAAATGAAAACGAAACGAAAAATGTCGGAACCATAACGCTCATTAACCGCGACGCGACCATTCAAGGAAGGGCCACGGACCAGAATGGAAATCCAGTGGCTAATCAGCGGCTGAACGCTTTTATGATGATGAAAGGCGGCGGTGGCGGTGGAGGCGGCTGGGCGGAAGATACCACGGACGCGAACGGAGATTTTTCCATGAAGGTTTTCCCCGGGCGCTGGATAGTGCATGTTCCCAACTGGGGAAATGATGGCGATACCAGCCAGTATGTTTTGGACGGCAACCCCACGGAAGTCAAAGTGAGTTCCGGACAAACCGCCACCGTTAATATAAGCTTGGTTGAAACCAGCGCTACGATTTCCGGAAATATCGTTGATCCTGATGGCAATCCGATTTCGGAAATGTATGGCTGGGTATTCGCCGATCAGGCGGGTGATGATGCGTTTTTTGGGCCGGGCTTGGGGGACGCCGTGAGTTTCGGCCAGTTTTCTTTCGATGTTCCGCCCGGCACTTATGAAATAGGACTGGGTCCGATGCCCGGTTCGGGGTATTCAGCGGGAGATATTACTGAAGTCACCGTGGCCGATGGGGAAACGGCCACCCAAAATATTACAGTGTATCCCAGCGACATGACAATCATCGGAACTATCCGGGACGAAAACGGCAACGCGGTTACTGGCGTCTTTATGGATATTTTCGCCACTAATGACAATGGCGGCTGGCAGAACGCGATGATTAACCAGTCAAACGGAACCTATGAAATGGCCGTGGCATCCGCGGTTGATCCGTGGAGCATCGGTTATTTCGTGGATCCCAGCTCCGGATATTTCTCTGAAAAATTGACTGATAGCTCCATTTCCGGAAATTCGGGAGATACGATAACTAAAAATATAACCGTCCGGACTGCCAACGCGACAATTTCAGGGCAGGTTACCGACAATAGCGGATCTCCGATGAGTGATGTATTCGTGTTCGCGGATAACCGCACGGCAGGGTATGACCGCCAGGGAGCGGAATTTATGGGACCGATGTTCATGGGTGACAATATGACGGACGCCAATGGAAATTTCTCCGTTAATGTTCCGGCCGGCACTTATAATGTCGGCGCGTCGCTTCCCCGCGATATCCGGTCAGAGCTCATTAATCCGGAACGGGTTCAGGTGACGGTGGCGGCTAATGGAACCGCGACTGCCAATCTAGCTTTCAAAAGCGCGGATATTGAAGTGGCCGGAACAGTCAACTTGGACGGAAGCCCGCAGGAAGACGCCTATGTCTGGGCCTGGTCGGAAGAAGGCGGATATACTGAAGCGCAGGCCGATGACAGCGGAAATTACATTTTAAACGTAACCGCGGATGACAATTGGCACATCGGGACTAATAGCGACGTGGTGGATTCCACGAATTACGTGAGATCGGAAGAATATATAATCGACACCAGCACGGCGGATAGTTTTAACCAGGATATTAATTTGGAAACAGTGGTTGGTGGCTTAGCTGATCCCGTCACAACATCTTTTGATCCGGCTAATGCCAAAGTGTCTAACTTAAGCGACGGGAGCCAGATAACTATTCCGGCTAACGCGATGGGAGACGCGGACACCGTGACGCTCAATGCTTCCACCACTTCCGAACTTCCCCGCACTACCAATGCCAAACCGATCGGCACCGGGCTGGAGCTGACGGCGATGGAAGAAGACGGAACTTCCATAACCTCGTTCGATTCCGACGTGAGCATCACTCTGCCTTACGATGAAACGGTTCTTGATGATTTGAGAATTACCGAAGACGATCTGGTGGCGGCGTATTGGGATGAAACCAATGGCGTATGGCAGCCGCTGGACAACTACACGATTGACAAAGAAAATAATTTA
>Ga0155441_134_pt3 | contig 43914 bp, 52 predicted proteins | sample RifCSPhighO2_02_FD_111889 | JGI IMG/M metagenome (GOLD analysis project Ga0155441, IMG submission 111889) | Candidatus Moranbacteria bacterium RIFCSPHIGHO2_02_FULL_40_12b
AGGGGGAAAGAATCGGCCAAAATTTGCTTGAAATTGAAAAATATTTCAGCGATAAAAATTATGATTACGAAATTCTGGTAATCGTGGACGGTTCACCGGATAATACCGCCGAGATTGCGAAAAATTATTCCGGACAGGTCAGGAACCTCCGAGTCATTAAAAACCCGGAAAATCGCGGCAAGGGCTATGTCGTGCGGCAGGGACTTTTGGAAGCCAGAGGGAAATACCGCGTGTTTTTGGACGCTGACGGTTCCACTTCAATTAACCACTTGGATAAATTTCTCCCCGAATTTGAAAATGGCTATGATGTGATAATCGGTTCCCGCGACATTGAAGGCGCTTTTATCCAAATCCATCAGCCGAAACACCGCGAAATTATGGGCAATATGGGAAACTGGCTGATTCGGATTACCCTCGGACTTTGGAAATATCCGGACACCCAGTGCGGATTTAAAATGCTGACGGACAAATCCGCGCGAGAAATCGCCAGCCGGATGGTGGTTGACCGCTTTGGATTCGATTTTGAACTGATAATTTTGGCTAAGGAGTTAGGATTCAAAATCAAACAGATGCCAGTCAGGTGGCTTAATGAAGAGGGCTCAACTGTGGGACTCACCGGCCCGAACGGATTTATTCAGGTACTGATTGATTTATTCAAGACGAAGTGGCGGCTGATGACCAATAAATATAATATAACTAAACAACCTATAACCAACATTTGACATTTGACCATTGACCACTGACATTTAACATTTAACTATTGACCATTGACGTTTGACGAATTTAAAATAAAAAATTCCTCCCTTTAGAAAAGGGAGGTTAAGAGGGATTAGAAAAATATACGGTAACATAATAATATTACTTAAGGTTCAACCTTGAGGAGGATCCGCCGGCCGGCGGAGACGGGAAAAGGTTGAACCTTGAAAAAAACTTCGCAATTAGTGGATTAGAATTTATTCGCGGATTAGCATCGTATTTAAATGGAAACAAAAAATAAAACACATTCCAGCGAACTTCGCCAGGATTTGATTACCGGCGACTGGGTGGTGATCGCCACCGGACGCGCCAAAAGACCGGAGGATTTCGTTAAAAACAGCCGCATCATTTCGGAAAACAATGTCTCCGAATGTTTATTCTGCGATCCGGAAAAATCAGGCCAGGAAAAAGATATTCTGATATACAAGGACAAAAACGGCGACTGGACGCTGCGGGTTTTTCCCAACAAATATCCGGCTTTTATCGGCGGCAAGCCGCAATCCCTGGAAGAAGGGCCATATTTCGCGATGACTGGGGCGGGATTTCACGAAGTAATCGTGACTAGAGATCATCATAAACAGGCAGCGTTAATGGAGACCATGGAAATCGTGGAGGTTTTTGACGCCTATCAGGAAAGATATCTTGATTTGATGAATAAAAAGGATGTCAATTATATCAGCATTTTTCACAATCACGGAAAAGAGGCCGGGGCGTCAATCGCCCATCCCCATTCGCAGCTTATGGCGATTCCGGTTATTTCTCCTTACGTTGAACTGGAACTGGACGGTTCGGAAAAATATCACCGGCAAAACAGGCACTGCGTTTTCTGCGTGATCGCGGAATATGAAAGCAAAGTTAAGAAAAGAGTCGTTTTTGAAAACGAAAAATTTATCGCCTATTGCCCTTTTGCCTCGCGCGCCGCGTTTGAGGTCTGGGTAGTCCCCAAAAAACATTCGCCTTATTTTGAAAGAACCGCCAGTGAGGGAAAAATTTCCCTCGCGGAGGTTTTCGGAAAAGCGTTGCATTCCATTTATAAAGCGCTCGGCGATCCGGCGTATAATTTCTACATCCACACTTCGCCCTGCGACGGAAAGGACTATCCCCATTTCCATTGGCACCTTGAAATACTTCCTCACACGGCTGTTTGGGCGGGGTTTGAACTCCAGACGGGCATAGAGATTTCCACCATACCGCCGGAAGCGGCGGCGGAATTTTTGCGTAGCCGACAGAATCTTTAAGGTTCAACCTTTCCCCGTCTCCGCCAGTCGGCGGATTCTCCTCAAGGTTGAACCTTGAATTAAAATCCGTTAATCCGTTAGTTATGTAATTCGCTTTTTATTATGCACGATTTTATCATAAATTTATTAAAGGGTTTCCCCAAAGAACTCGCGACATTTTTAATCGCATTGATTCCCGTCACGGAACTGCGGGCATCCATACCTATAGCTTATAGGGTCTACGGTCTTTCCGCTTTTTCCGCCTGGCTTTGGTCGGCACTGGGAGTTTTTTTCGCCATGATAGTAATAGTTTTTCTTCTGGATCCCATAGCGGCTTTTCTTTCAAAACATTTTTCCATTTTTGAAAAATTTTTCCGCTGGCTGTTTGAACACACGCGCCGAAGAACCAACGGGAAAATGGAAAAATACGGCGAGTGGGCTATTTTCATTTTAGCGGCCACTCCCGTGCCGTTTATCGGAGGGCTCACCGGCGCGCTGGCGGCGTTCGTGTTCGGAATTAATTGGAAAAAATCGCTGCCTTTGTTGCTATTCGGCACGATGGTTGCGGGAGGAATAGTTTTAGGGATAACAATATATTTGTAAATTTTGTAATTTTTAATTTTGTAATTTTTAAATAATGCTTTAATTTTTAATGTTTAAAAATTTAGAAATTAATATTTATTTATAAAATTAAAAATTCAAAAATTAAAAATTAAATGAAAAAGCTAGTCATAGGAAATCTAAAAATGAACTTATTAAGTCCGCAAGAACGGGAACGGTATTTAGAATTCCTTTCAAAAGAATTACAGGGTAAAAAACTAAAAAATACGGAAATAGTTGTTTGTCCGCCTTTCGTGCATATTGAGAGTTTCGTAAAATCAGTGGGGAAAAAAGTCAGAATTGGTTCCCAAAATATTTTCTGGGAAGAAAAAGGAGCGTATACCGGAGAAACTTCGCCTGTTATGCTCAAGAATATAAAGGCGCAATATGCCATTATCGGGCATAGTGAAAGGAGAAGATATTTTGGAGAGACGAATGAAACAATTAATTTAAAACTTAAATCGGCTCTTAGAGCGGGACTTACGCCTATTTTCTGCGTCGGAGAAACAAAGGAGGAAAAAGGGATGGATATGACAATGGATGTGATAGTTCGCCAGATTCAGGAAGGATTAAAAGATATTTCCCGCGTTCTTATTGAAAAAATAGTTATTGTTTATGAACCAGTGTGGGCGGTGGGAAGCGATGTAATTCCAACAAGCAATGAAATAATGGGAGCGAAACTTCTCATCAGGAAAATTCTGACGGAAAAATATGGGGCAAAATATGTTGAAAAAATAAGAGTCATTTACGGCGGTTCCGTGAACGCGAAATGGGCAAAACAGGTCTGCGTCGATCCGGAAATGGACGGAGTGCTGGTTGGCCGCGAATCGCTTGTGCCGCATGAGTTTGTAAAAATAGCAAGTATCATTAACGGATAACTAATATAAATATAATTTCTATCTTTACGAATTACTAATCAAGTACGAATATACTAATTACAAATAAAGCAAAATTCGTATATTAGTAAATAAATTAGTAATTAGTAAAGACAAAACATACGATTACATCTGTAAAAGAAATTCTGACCAAAGCCAAAGAAGGCGGATACGCCGTCGGGGCTTTTAACACTTTTAATCTGGAGACGACGCGGGCGATAATTGAAGGAGCGAAGGAAATGCGCTCGCCGGTTATCGTCCAAATAACCGAAAAGACGATGGAATACGGCGGAGGGCGGGGAATGTTCCATCTGGTGAAAAACGACGCCGAATTCTATTCTCCCGAAATTCCGGTCGGAATCCATCTGGATCACGGAAAAAGTTTTGATATAATTCAGCGAGCGGTGGAAATTGGTTATAAGTCGGTAATGTATGACGGTTCCCGGCTAAAGTACGAAGATAATCTAATGGTGACTAAAAAAGTGGTTGACTTTTGCCATCAAAGAGAAGTTTGCGTTCAGGGTGAACTGGGAAATGTTCCTTATTTGGGCGAAGCGGAAATGGGGGAAGTTGATTGGGAAAAATATATGACCGACCCGGGACAGGCCGAGGACTTTGTCAAAAAGACAGGAGTGGATATTTTAGCCGTGGCGATCGGCAACGCTCATGGATTTTTTAAGGAAAGAAAAGAACCGGATTACGATCGCCTTCAAATGATAAATAATACCCTGGGCATTCCGCTGGTTTTGCACGGCGCCTCGGACTGGGAAAACGGGCGGGTCATAGAAGTTATTAAAAGAGGCATTGCCTGCTTTAATATTGATACCGCCCTGCGCTTGGCTTTTATTAATAACTTAATAAACGCTTTGCAGAAAAGGGAAGGAACTTCCTTTGACGTGAGGGAACTTTTGGGAAACGCCCGCGAAGCCGTCAAAAGGACAGTCAAGGAGAAAATAAAATTTTTCGGAAGTGATGGAAAAGCATGATGCGAATTAGAATGCGAATTAAATTCGAATAATACGAATGTATTCTTATTTATGTATATACACGAGTACGTATTTTTTAAAGTGTGGTATAATTAATTCGTATTTAAATTCGAGTGTAATTTGAATAAAAATTCGTATATGTGTTTGACTATTCCCAAAAAAGTCCTGTCAGTAAAGAAAAATATTGCAGTGGTTAAGAATCCGCTTGGTAAAAAACAGGAGCTGAAGTCAATAATAAAAGTAAGAAAAGGGGATTATGTTTTATCCCAGCAAAATGTTATAATCCAAAAAATCGGTAAAAGGCAGGCGGAGGAGTTGTTAGGATTATTGAAAGGAAAATAATTAAAGTTTGTAAGAGATTCCCCCTTTGTAAAAGGGGGAAGTGAAGGGGGATTTTTAAAAATCCCTCCCTCCGCTTTGCGGAGTACTCCCTTTATAAAAGGGAGATAATAAATTTGTTTATATGATCACAAAATACAAAGGTTATTTTTTGGTACTAGGAACGGCTTTTATTTCCGGCTTTTCTATTTTTATCAATAAGTTTGGTGTTTCAGCAATCAATCCCTATATTTTTACATTTCTCAAAAACGCGATAGTGGCATTGCTTTTGTGCGCAATTATCTTTTCGGCTAAAAATTTTTCACTGCTTAAATCAATCAAGAAAAAACAATGGGGATTACTGGCGCTTATCGGAATAATCGGCGGCGGAATTCCGTTTTTATTGTTTTTCAAAGGACTATCTCTCACCAGCGCGGCGGGAGCGTCATTTGTCCATAAAACAATGTTCATTTGGATTTTTATTTTAGCGGCGCTGTTTCTTAAAGAAAAAATTAAAAAAGAATATATTTTGGCTGGAGCGTTATTATTGGCGGGAAATTTACTGCTTCTCAAAATTTCTTCCGTCAGTTTTGATACGGGATCTTTTTTAGTATTTCTGGCAACTCTTTTCTGGGCAGTGGAAAGCGTGGTTTCAAAGCATATTCTCAAGGAAATTCCGCCGCGCGTTGTGATGTGGGCGAGAATGTTTTTCGGATCGCTTGTCATTTTATTTTTTCTCATTTTTACCGGACAGGCCGCGCTTCTCGCCAAATTAAACCTTCAGCAGATTAGCTGGGCGATGATTACCGGAGCCGTTTTGCTGGGATATGTAGCGACCTGGTATTCGGGATTAAAATATATCAAGGTCTCCGAAGCGGCAGTGATTCTCGCGCTGGGATCGCCGATCACCACATTGCTTACGGCTGTATTTTCTAATCCAGTCGGTCTGAAAGAATATTTTAGTTCAGTATTAATATTTTTGGGAGTCATAGCCATATTCGGAATAAGAAATATTTATAAAACAATAGGAAAATTAAAATTTTCAACAAGATAATAGTTTTTTAAAAAGGAGAAAATTATGAAAAAAAATGCATCTGGCGCGAAACTGGCCTTGCGATACGGTTATGTCCCTTGCCGCTTGGGATTGTGCGGTCCGGAAGATAAGGGAGAAAAAAAAATTATTATGAATTATCTTTATGGCAAAGATAAGCTGGAATTCGCGGCCAGAAAAATATTAAAAAAATTCAAAGGCGCGCATCCCTACTACCAATTAATCGCGAAAGCCAGTAAGATTTCCAATCCGCTTGACCAAAAAGTGGTGGAGGCGTATTGGATTGGCAACGGACTTTTGGATAAAATCAGGATTTCGGAGTTGAAAAAAATGATGACGGAAAAATTTCTGCCATTGGGAAAAATATCTTTGGCAAAGATAAAAAATCTTCCGCCGCGATCCGTCGCTCATCACAATTTCCATATACTTTTTATCGGTTCGGTTACCGGACGCTTTGAGGCCAATGAAGCGGGGCAGGATATTTGCCGGGTGAGCTGGGGGAAAGTGATAAGCATTAAAAAAGACAAGATTGTCGTTGAGAGGCAGCCGCTGAAATTTGGAAAAAAAATTTCACTTGACAAACCGGCTGTAAGGGCGGTATTCTGGGACAGAAAAATCCTGCCGGAGGTGGAAGAAAATGACGTGGTTTCCATCCACTGGAACCACGCCATTGAAAAATTATCCCCGCGCCAGATCACGAATATTAAAAAATATACCGGCGATGTCTTAAAAATCATAAATCAAAGGAGGTAATTATGGATTCTAGGGTAGTAGCTTGTCCCTCGAAGGGATGCCAGAGCGTGAAGAAATTCGGCGTATGGAAAGAACTGGAATGGCAGGATAAAGTCAATATGGGGAAGCACGGAGTCGTAGGCGAAAAATGCCCAATGCACAGAGAAAAAAATAACTAAACGCAAAAAAGGATGGCACTGCCATCCTTTTAAATTTGGGCGTTTGGTGCCCTTGAGAGGAGTCGAACCTCTATCACAAGATCCGGAATCTTGCGTCCTATCCGTTGAACGACAAGGGCTTTCACTGTAACTTTAATAAACATATCACGCCGCAGTCGGGGTTTCAAGTTTTTTTATTTATAAAAATGTGATAAAATGGCGTTATGCCTGAAAAACAAAAACCAAAAATCGCCATTGTCTCGCTCACTTCCTGCGAAGGATGCCAGTTCGCCCTTTTGGATTTGGGAGAAAAGTTTTTAAATTTAATGAATCAAGCGGAGATGGTTGATCTTCGGCTCTTGGAAGACGAGGAAGATAAAGGCGAAATGCTGGATATTGGAATCGTGGAAGGCAATCCAGTGACGGATGATAATGTAAAGACCCTGTTGAATTTAAGGAAACGCTCTAAATTACTGGCAGTTCTCGGAAACTGCGCGGCTATGGGCGGAATTCCGGAAATAAAAAATTATCATAACAGAGAAACCGCGCTAAAACACGTTTATAAATATATCCAGGGAATTAACAATCCCGAAATCAGGGAAGTGGATAATTTCGTGAAAGTGGATTTTACTTTTCCGGGATGCCCCATAACCGGCGAAGAATTTTTGAAATATTTTCCGGAACTTATCGCCGGAAAAGTTCCCCAAATTCCAGACCAGCCGGTTTGCGTGGAATGCCGGAAAAAAGGCAACCGATGTCTGCTGTTGGATAAAAAGCCCTGCTTCGGCCCGATGATTCTCGGCGGTTGCGACGCGGTCTGTCCCACTTCCCGGATGATGTGCCAGGGTTGCCGGGGACTGCGTCCCAAAGGAAATCTGGATGCCATGCGCCACACGCTCAAAGATATGATGACGGACGAGGAGTTTGAAAACACGGCGGAAATTTACGGATTAAAAGATGATATAGAATTTAAATCAAAAATCAAAAATCAAAATGCAAAATGACAGTGTAAAATTAAAAATTTATATAAAATTTAAAAATATTTATGAAAAAGGTTTTAATCCTCATTTTTATTATAATTGTAGGATTAGGAGTTTATAAATTCAAAGACGCTATTCCGGACAGAGTGAAAAACCGTTTAGCTGTTGCGGTGAAGGAGAAGAACTGGGAGAATCTTGTGAATGTGGTGATTCCGGGAAAATGCGATGAGCCCTTTCAATACTCCATCGGCGGCGTTGATTCCCGATTTAACATAAATCAGGAAGAACTCGCGGCTATCGCGAAAATGGCGGAAAATATCTGGGACAGCCAAACGGGCAGGAATTTGTTTGAATATAATCCGGACGCGCCGCTGAAAATTAATCTGGTTTTTGACGAAAGGCAGCAGCAGACAATGGCGGCCGAAACGCTGGAACAAAAACTGGAGAAGCTGAAGTTGTCGGATGCCGGCTTGAAAAAACAATACGACTTAATTTACGGCGCCTATTCAAAAAAAGTAGACGCTTATAATTCTTCGGCAAAGAAATATGAAAGCAAGCTGAATAATTATAATAAAGACGTTATTTACTGGAACCAGCAGGGAGGCGCTCCGCCGGATGAATACGACAAATTGCAAAAAAGAAAAAAAGACATGGAGGCGATGTTTAAAGACCTTGAAAAAAGAAGAAAGGAAATAAACAATCTCATCGCGGAAATGAATGCTTTGGCCAATAAGGAAAGCCAGATTGCCGGTGATTACAACTCGGCGGCGGCCACTTACCGCAGCAAGTATGGAGGAAGCCGGGAGTTTGAGAAAGGGATATATAACGGCCAGGAAATAAATATCTACCAGTTTGAGGAAAAATCCGACCTGGAACTTACTATCGCCCATGAGCTGGGGCACGCGCTGGGCGCGGGGCATGTGGAAAATCCGCAATCGCTCATGTATTATCTGATGGCAGACCAGAATATGGATAAACCGAAACTGACCGTGGAAGATATGAAAGCGTTATCCGAATTGGGATGCGAATTATATCCGAATTAAATCCGAATATTTATGGATAAAATTTTGCACAAAGAACTTTCTTATAAAATAAATGGGATATTATTTAAAGTTCATAATAATTTAGGAAGATTTTGCAAACATGACCAATATTGTGAAGCCGTGGAGTCCATTTTAAAAGAAGAAAAAATAAAATATCAAAGAGAAATTGAAATCCCAATAAAATTTAATAACATAAAACTCACAGGCAATATATTAGATTTTTTAATTGAAGATAAATTGGTTTTAGATGTAAAATGTAAAAAAGAAATAACAATTAAAGATTATGTTCAAATGAAAAGATATTTAAGAGCAACCGGAAAAAATTTGGGAATTATAGTAAATTTTGCAGAGAAATCGGCAAGGATAAAAAGAATCTTAAATAAAGATCCGAATAAAAATTAATTCGCATATAATTCGGATTTAATTTGTATGCAAATTCGTATCAACCATATCGCGAAAATGGAAGGGCACGCCGGGTTTATGGCAAGCGTTCTTCAGGGCGATGTGAAATCGGCCAAGTTAGAAATCCAGGAGGGTATCCGGCTTATTGAAGGAGTGCTAATCGGACGCCATTATAAAGATATGCCAGTAATTGCGCAGAGAATCTGCGGAATCTGCCCCGTAGTGCATAATCTGACATCTATCAAAGCGATTGAAAACGCTTTCAGTATTAAGGTTTCCAATGAAACGGTAAATTTGCGAAAACTTTTAGAATGGGGACAAATCATCCACTCTCACGCTTTGCATCTATTTTTTCTGTCGCTGGCTGATTTTTTGGATATTGAAAATGACTTAATATTAACGAAAGAGTATCCGGAAGAAACCAAAAAAGCCATTAAAATCCGCGAGTTTGGAATGTCTATCGTTAAAATTATCGGTGGGCGGGTAATTCATCCTTTAACAAATGAAGCAGGCGGTTTTAAAAAAATTCCCAAACAAGAGGAATTGCAGGAGCTGATTATTCAAGGCGAGGAAATTCTGCCGGTGGCGCTGGAAGTGGGAGAATTTTTCAAAAAAATAAAAATTCCAACATTTTCAAGGATGTCAGAGTATGTCTGTTTGGATAAATCCGCCGAATACGCGATTTATGACGGCGATATTTCTTCCAATAAAGGGCTTCATATACCGGTGGAAAAATTCGAGAATAATTTCAAAGAACTTCAGCGCCCGCGGGAAATAGTCAAGAGAGTTATGGCTGACGGGAAAACCAGCTATATGGTGGGCGCCATCGCGAGAGTCAATAACCAGAGCAAAAAACTGAATTACAACGCGGAAAAATATCTGGAGTCGCTGGGATTTGCGCTTCCGGACTATAATCCGTTCCATAACATCCTTTATCAGATGACGGAGGTTATCCACTGCGTCGAGGAATCACTCAAAATGCTTCGGATTTTAGCACGCGGCAATTTAGAAAACGCCTTGACTAAAAATTACGAAATCAAAGAGGGTTCGGGAGTGGCAGCGGTGGAAGCGCCAAGGGGAACTTTATATTACCATGTTGATATTGACGGCAAGGGTTATGTTAAAAACGTGAATATTATCACTCCCACGGCGCAGTTTTTGTCGCATCTGGAAGACGATGTCGCGGCCTATATCCCAAGCATTTTAGACCTATCCGACAAAGAAAAAGAAAAAAAACTGCGGGCTTTCATCCGGGCGTATGACCCGTGCATCAGCTGCGCGGTACATTGATGCGAATCGGGATGCGAATTGTATTCGAATTATAATTCGAATATGTTTGGATAATATTCAGAAGTTGCGCAAAAACAATATACACCATTTTCAGCTACCGCAAGAAATGGTGTATAATTTTACGGCTTAAGCATCATTGATCCATAAATGGCTTTTTTAAAGTCAAAAGCAATATTATAAATTTTCCTAAAAATTTGAAAACAGCTTATTTGAGCCATAAACGGCAACTTTACGCTTGACAGAAAATGATTTTGGGTGTATACTGACAAATTGAGTGAGGTACCTTAATAAAACGGCAAATCCGGGACTTTGACATAGGGTCAAAGTGAGAGATGAGCCAAATAAAAGGAGGGACAATATGTCCAGGAAAAGCAAGAAGGAAGTTGAAGCAATTGTTTCAGGGATGGGAGTTTTTATGGCTTTTATTTCTAATCTCGTTGAGCTTGTAAAAAAGTTTGGCGGGACGATGGAAAACATCTATCGGCTGGCAACTCCCGATGGAAACGAAACACTGGAGGCGATTGCTCGCATTATTGCCGGCGGAGTGAAAAATGTCAAAAATGAGTTTCTCAAACTAATTTCCGGTAACGAGACGCTTGTTATTGACAATTGCGATGGATCAGAGGGTCTTGCAAACGCGAGTGATTTATTCGCGTGGATTGATTCCGATTTCAGAAATTACGGCGCCGATCAAAAAGGTCAGGCGACCGGCGAAACCTCAGTCCGCGTGCATGAAATGACGAGAAATGCGACTTTTTCACAAATGTTCGTCTCATTGAACGCTGATATGGAAAAAATTTGCCTTACTCCACATCAGATTAAGAAATTTGTAAAAAAATATCGCAACTGGTTACGAATAGATGGTTATGCGACATTCTTTCTATTTAAATTAAATAACCAGTTCTTCGTTGCCGGCGTGAGCTTCGACTCTGACGGTAAGCTCCGGGTCTATGTCGACAGGTTCGAGCGCGACAATGTCTGGCGTGCCGAGGATCGTCGTCGGGTCGTGGTTCCGCAACTGGATGTCGCTCAATAATTTTGTTCTTTTTTAATCCCTTGGATTCTTTGACGCTTAGGCGCTTTGAATCCAAGGGATTTTTTTGTATAATACTATCGCAATCTTGGAAAAATTCGCGGCTACGGCTTCGGGTCAAAGTTGCTGAAAAACGTATTTGAGAATTTCGCCGGATACGTCTTGCGGAAGTGTGGATACGTTTTTCAAAATAAAAAAACAGCCAGTTGGTGCGATGAGCTGGAGAACTTCAAGGTTCCAAATAAGATGCAATCCCAAGAGTATTCAAAGGATGGTGGCATAGATGGCTTGTCGCACATTTCTTCGTTGCCAACGTGAACTTCAACTCTGACGGTAAGCTCAAGGTCAATGTCAACAGGTTCGAGAACGACAATGTCTGGAATGCCGAGAATCGTCATCGGGTCATAGTTCCGAAACTTGCTGATTCTCTCGCTCACTTGCTGGGCGAGAGTTTCTTATCCAGTCCTCGTTTCCAACCGCCCAGCATCCGTCCGATTTCTTCCAGTTTTTGCGAAAGATTTATGTATTTTTCATTCGGAACAAGTTTGTTTTCCCATGCCAGTTGCAGAAAAAATTTCAAAACATCCAGTCGGGATATGGCTTTCCCCAGCAAAATTATTTTATGCTCCGGAGGAAGATAGGAAGCGGTAAAACTTAATTCTAAAATTTCTAAAAATAAATTATCAATTCTTCTCCCGATTCCATAGCGCTCGGTTTTGGGGAAATCACGATGCAAAATCAGCCAGTATTGATACGCTTCTTTTTCTTTTATGATTACGGCCGGCGAGGTCTTGGGGGGGGGGTCATAATAGTCATAAGTTTAAAATTTCCGCCAAAGGCGGATCCGCCAGTGGCGGAAAAAATCAAAATGCAAAATAAAAAGGCAAAATTTGGAAAAAAATACGATGAAATTATTTCTTTGGATAATCTTTTGGAAGCCTGGAAAGAATTTTTGCAAGGGAAGCGGAACAAGAAAGATGTCCAAATTTTCCAAATGCGCTTAATGGACAATATTTTTGCGCTTCACGATGACCTCAATAATTTAACATATAAGCACGGCGGATATCAAGCGTTCAAAATCAATGACCCCAAGCCAAGAGATATCCATAAGGCCGCAGTGAGGGATCGGCTTTTGCATCACGCCATTTACAGAATCCTTTATCCTTTTTTTGAAAAAACATTCATTGCTGATTCATATTCTTGCCAACTCAATAAAGGGACGCATAGAGCGATTAATAGATTTAGAAAATTCTCATACAAGGTCAGTCAAAACAATATAAAAACCTGCTGGATATTGAAATGCGACATCAGGAAATTTTTCGCCAATATCAACCATGAAATTTTGCTTGGAATTTTAGCTCAATATGTTCCGGACAAAAATATATCACGGTTCCTTGAAGAAGTAGTCGGCAGTTTCAACACTAAAGGAAAGGATGATGTTGGATTACCGCTCGGAAATTTAACCAGCCAGCTTTTCGTGAATATTTATATGAATAAATTTGATCAGTTTGTGAAACACGGATTAAAGGCGAAATATTACATTCGCTACGCCGATGATTTTGTGATTTTTTCGGGAGATAAAGAATGGCTGGAAGATAGAATCGAAACCATGCGAAATTTTTTGCGAAACGAATTAAAACTGGAACTCCATCCGGATAAAGTTTTCATAAAAACATTGGTTTCAGGATTGGACTTTTCGGGCTGGGTGAATTTTTGTGATCACAGAGTTTTGCGGACGGCGACCAAGAGAAGGATGATGAAAAGAATATCGGAGAATCCAAGTCCGGAGACATTGAATTCATATTTGGGGATGCTGGGGCATGGGAACGCGGAAAAGTTGAGAGAGGATATTTTTAATAATTTTGTTTATAAGTTATAATAATGGCGTGCACGACTTCTTATTAGCTAAACAAATAGTAGGTGATGTCCTGAAAGTTTCCAATAAAAAGGGATTAAAAAACATCAAGTCCGTTTCCTTGGAAATCGGCAGTGTTTCGCTTACTCATGATAGTTTTAATGAGCACGCGGAAGATATAAATCTGGAAAATTTAAAATTCGGGATTGAAAGCATTGCGAAAAATACGGTTTTAAAGGACACTAAATTTAATATAAAGAAAACAGAAGGGGACAGTTGGAAAATAACGGGAATTGAGGTAGAATAGAAATAATAATTTTTAATTTTATAATTTTTAATTTTGTAAATAAACTCCGACACCAAATTGCCAAATTAAAATCTCTAAAAATAAGCCGAGTCTCAAGCTTTTTTAAAAAAGAGGTTTGGTGCGGGGTAAATCTTAATTTTTAATGTTTAAAAATTTGAACATTAGAAATTATTTAAAAATTACAAAATTACAAAATTTAAAAATTTTGTGATCAAAATAGCAATAAATGGTTTTGGAAGAATAGGGAGACCGTCGCTCAAAATCGCGCTGGAAAAAAAAGGCATTGATGTGGTCGCCATCAATGATTTAACCGACATTAAAACCGCGGCGCATCTTCTGAAATACGATTCGTCCTATGGAATTTATCCAAAATCAGTGGAGGCGGACGGGGAAAATTCGGAACTGATTATTGATGGCGTGCGGATAAAATATTTCAAGGAACCAGATCCGGAAAAACTTCCCTGGGGGGATTTGGGCGTGGATATCGTTCTGGAATGCACGGGTATCTTTGAAACCAAAGAAGACGCGGGAAAGCACTTAAAAGCCGGCGCCAAAAAAGTGATTCTTTCCGCGCCGCCCAAGGATGATATTCCGGTATATTTATTGGGAGTTAACGAAAATGACTACCAGGAAGAGGATATTATTTCTAACGGATCCTGCACCACCAATTGCCTGGCGCCTATAATAAAAGCGCTGGATGATAATTTTGGCGTGGAAAAGGGATTTATGACCACTACTCATTCTTACACTAACGATCAGCGATTGCAGGACATGCCTCACAAGGATTTAAGAAGAGCCAGAGCGGCGGCGCAAAATATCATTCCCACCACGACCGGCGCGGCCAAAACCGTCGGAAAAGCCATTAAGCACTTAGAAGGAAAATTGGACGGTATTTCTCTTCGTGTTCCAACGCCTGTTGTTTCAATAGTTGATTTTATCTGCAATTTGAAAAAAGAAGCGAATGTTGAGGAAATTAATAATGCTTTCAAAAGCGCTTCAGAAAATGAACTGAAAAATATTTTAACCGTTTCAGATGAACCACTGGTTTCCATGGATTACAAAGGCAATCCGCATTCCGCGATTGTGGACCTTCCGCTTACGATGGCCAACGGAAATCTGGCGAAAGTCGTCGGCTGGTATGACAATGAGTGGGGATATTCAAATAGATTAGTAGAACTAGCGCAATTTGTAAGCAAATAAAATAAGTGATTTTCGATAGTCGGAAACGAAAGAATTTCAAATTTCCAATTTCAAAATTCAAATCAAATTCCAATAAGTAAATTTTTAAAAATTTTTAGTACCCAACTTTATTACTGAAGCTATTACTGAATTAATTCAGTAATATAACAAGTAAATAAATTAACCGTGTTGACAAAATTCAGCCAATCTGCTATATTATTTGCACATTAGTTTTTTTAACAATTTTTTCTAAAACCTTCAGGAAAAAGGGGGTGATATATGAAAGATAAAGCCGCGTAATTAGCTATGTGGTATTAGAAATTTTCGGGACCTCCTCTGTACCGGCAGAGAGTTGGGCGAGACAAAAAAGCCGGAATTATTTCGAAGAAATACATTGGTTTAGAACTGGAGGATTCTTCTATGATTTACCTAATACGCGATCCTAGAAGAAGGATTGCAAAGGAGTAATTAAATAAGGTCGGATTTCGGAAACAGAGGATAAATCAAAGCGGAATAAAATGTCCCAGTTGAATTGGCCATGTAAAAATCTCCTATAAGCACTTAGGTGCATAAAAAATAGAGATCATCGGTCCAATCAGGGGCGGCCCGTAGTGGTCCCGCGAAGCCGGACGACGGTACCGGCATATAAGTTTCCGTCAAAATTTTTCGATCTTTGACATAATCTCAAGCACTGCGGCGATTATGAGCCAGTACTCATAATACCGGCTAATCACCGGGACATCCCCTCGTGCTTGAGAATTAATAACGCATCCGTTTGATGCGAAAATACGCGGACAAAAATGCCAAAATGATTTGCTATTACAGCAAAAAGGCAGCGGCAACAATAGCCGCAAAGTCCGCAAAAAACCAAGGCACATGATGCGCGATCAATCTAATGAAGATTGGCGACAGCTCATGTGCCTTTTTAATTTGCCGCAAAACATAAAAAATGGTACAATTACAATGCAAATTAATAAATTACGAATAATTTTTTCAAGGTTCAACCTTTCCCGTTGCTCTGCTCCTCCTCAAGGTTGAACCTTGCCGCAATATTTTTTTAACTTTTCACTTATTTTATGTACGACATAATTATCAAAAACGGAACTATTATTGACGGCACGGGAAAGCCAATGTTCCGGGCGGATGTCGGAATTAAGGAAGATGAAATAAAAGAAATCGGGGAACTGCATAACGAACACGCCCATAAAACAATTGACGCCTCGGGGCAATACGTGGCGCCTGGTTTTGTGGATGTCAACAACCATTCCGACACCTATTGGAGATTTTTCATCAGCCCCGATTTGCCAAGCTTGATTTATCAGGGAATCACGACGATTGTGGGAGGAAATTGCGGCTCATCGCTGGCGCCCCTGGTAAACAAAGACATCATTCAGTCCGTTCAGAAATGGACTGACATAAGATACGTGAACCTTAACTGGCTCAGAATGGATGAGTTTCTGGAGGAAATGGAAAGGAGAAAAATTTCCGTCAATTTTGCCACTTTGGTCGGCCACAGCACGCTCCGGCGGGGAGTTATGGGAGACGCGGTGAGAGGGCTGAACACCGAAGAAGTAAAGAAAGTAAAGCATATGCTTAATGACGCGATAAAGGACGGAGCGATAGGGTTTTCCACCGGGTTGGTTTATACTCACGCGAAGCTGGCTTCAGAAAAAGAAATTACTGAGCTGATTTCAGTCGTGAAGAAATTTGACGGCGTTTATGCGACCCATATTCGCGGAGAATCAAGTGAATTAATGAAGGCGGTTGAGGAAGCGATACGAGTCGCCCAAATATCCGGAGTGAAACTGCAAATAACCCATCTTAAGGCGATGGGAAAAGAAAGCTGGCATTTAATGGATGAGGCGCTAAATTTAATTGAGACCGCCCGCGCCAGCGGAGTGGATGTTGATTTTGACGTATATCCCTACGATTATACCGGTTCGGTTTTATATACGCTTCTTCCCGACTGGGTGGCTGAAGGAGGGAAAAAAGCGATGATTTCCCGGCTAAAAGACCCGTCAATCCGCTCAAAGGTTATCGCGGAGATGATAACTGACGGTTTTGATTATTCAAAGGTCTTCATTTCTATTTCGCCGCTTGATAAAAATCTCCGCAAGAAAAAGATCGTTGATATCGCAAAAAATCTGGGAAAAAGCGTGGAAGAAACAGTAATCGACACCCTTGTCGCCAGTGAAGGCAGAGTGATGACAATCCTCGATGTTTTGAGCGAGAAAAATGTCGAGAAAGCCATAAAAAATCCTTTTTCAATAATTTCTTCCAATGGAGCGGGATATAACACCGATCATTACAAAACCGGAGAGCATATTCACGCGAGGAATTTTGGATCATTCCCGAGAGTTCTCGCGAAATATGTAAGAGACCGGAAAATTATTAGCTGGGAAGAAGCAGTACGCAAAATGAGCGGCAAGCCGGCGGAAAAGTACGGAATTAAGAAAAGGGGACTGATCAAAAATGGCAACTTTGCCGATGTAATTGTTTTTAATCCGAATGAAATTCAAGACCTCGCGACCAAAGAAAATCCCTATCAGTATTCAAAAGGGATTAATTGGATGATGGTCAACGGAAAAGTTGTCTTGGAAAACGGCAAATATAACGGAATAAGAGCGGGAGAAGTAATAAGAAGATAAACCTTTACGAATTACGAATCCAGTACTAATATACGAATAATATTTTTCTTTTAAAAAAAGGACTAAGATGTTTTTTCTAGTTCTTCTAATTTAAAAAATTCGTAAATTTATAGTTGATTTGTAATTAGTAGGTGTTTATGGATAAATCTTTCTTTGAGGGAAAACGGGTGACTGTTTTCGGACTTGGGCTTCATGGGGGAGGAGTGGGAATTGTCAGGTTTCTCGCGAGTTGCGGCGCGAAAGTCATCGTAACGGACATCAAAACCAAAGAGCAATTGTCCGCTTCAATCGAAAAACTCAAGGATCTGAAAAACATAGAGTATATTCTTGGGCAGCACAGAACCGAGGACTTTACCAAGGTGGATATGATTATAAAATCACCGCCAATTCCCTGGAATAATAAGCACATAAAACTTGCCCTGGAACACAAGATTCCGGTGGAAATGGATTCCAGCTTGTTTTTTAAAATGTGCGAAAATCCGATAATCGGAGTGACAGGCACAAAAGGGAAAACGACCACCGCGTCAATGATTTATGAAATACTGAAAGCGGCGGAAAAAAATCCTGTCAGAGTCGGAATTGGACAGGCGTCAGTGCTGGACAAACTGGATTTGTTGAAAAAAAATTCGGCAGTCGTCGCGGAACTTTCCAGCTGGCGTTTGTCGGCCTTGGGAAGGGCGCAAATAAGCCCAAAAATTGCCGTCTTTGTGAATTTTATTCCGGATCATCTGAACTATTACTCTTCAGTAGACAGTTATCTGAAGGATAAGAAGAACATTTTTCTTTATCAGAATCCAAATGACTGGCTGGTGATAAATGAAGATGACGAAGTTCTGAAAAAAGTGTCCGGCGAAGCAAAATCACAGGTGCTGAAGTTCTCGGCGAGGCCGGTGAGAAAAGGGATGTCGGTTTTTTTTGATAACGGAGCGATTTATCTTAATAACGGAATTGATTCAAAGAAAGTTATGGATGCCAAGGAAATAAAAATTCGCGGCCGGCACAATGTCTATAATATTATGGCGGCAATCGGAGCCGCTTTTGCTTTTGGGGTTGATATTGAAAACATTAGAAAGGCGCTTGTTGAGTTCAGGGGAATAGCCCACCGCCTGGAATTTGTGCGGGAAAAAAATGGAGTGGTATATTATAACGACACGGCGGCGACTATTCCGGAATCGGTAATTTCCGCGATTGAGTCATTTACGGAACCGGTAATTCTTATTGCCGGAGGCAACGACAAAAATCTTGATTTTTCCGGGCTGGGAAAAACAATTGCTGAAAAAATCAAAGGAATAGTTTTGCTCAAAGGCAACGCCACGGACAAATTAATTGACCAAATTCGCAGAAATCTTTCCGCAAATGACAAAGACAGGGAATTTAAAGTTGTCGATTCAATGGAAAAAGCGGTGGAAGAAGCGGCGAGAGTCGCGGAACCGGGAAATATCGTTCTTCTTTCTCCGGGCGCGGCCAGTTTCGGCCTATTTCTCAATGAATTCGACCGCGGGGACAAGTTTAAAGAAGCGGTGAGTAGACTTAAATTAAAACATTAAAACATTAAAACATAAAAACAATAAAACAAATTCTGTTCTTGTGTTTTAATGTTCATTTGCTTTTATGGCATACGATTTAGCCATAGTGGGCGCCGGACCGGCCGGGCTTTCCGCTTCGGTTTACGCTTCGCGTTATGGAATAAAAAATATAATTATCGGAGAAATGCCTGGCGGACTGACCACTAAAACCCACGAAATTGGAAACTGGCTGGGAACAGAAAAAATAACCGGTTTTGAGTTTGCCCAAAAAGCAGCCAATCACGCCAAAAGTTACAGCGCGGAAATTATTTCAGCCACCGTTGACCAGTTAGAGGAAAAAAATGGCAATTTTATTTTATTCGCGAGTGACGGGAAAAAAATAGAGGCAAAAACGATTCTTTTGGCAATGGGGACCAGACACCGAAAACTTGGGATTCCGGGCGAGAAAGAATTTCTGGGCAAAGGCGTTTCTTATTGCGCCACCTGTGATGGATTTTTTTTCCGGGGGAAAATTGTGGCGGTAGCCGGCGGAAACGACAGCGCGGCGGAAGCGGCGGTTTTTTTGGCAGGCATTGCGGAAAAAGTTTACATAATCTACCGAGGTGAAAAACTGCGCGCCGAAAAATTCTGGACTGAAGCGATTAAAAATAATTCCAAAATAGAAGTGATTTGTAATACCAGTATCAAGGAGATTGAAGGAGATCAGAGGGTGGAAGGAATTATTTTAGACAATCCGCGTCAAAATTCCGAAACCTTAAAAGTTGACGGAATTTTTATTGAAATCGGGCTTGATCCCAACACGGAATTGGTAAGAAATTTGGAAGTTGATTTAGACGAGGAGGGGTATATAAAAATTTCTCCTGACGGAAAGACTTCGACGCGGGGCGTCTGGGCGGCCGGAGACATTACCGACGGTTCCAATAAATTCAAGCAAATTGTGACGGCCGCGTCCGAAGGGGCGATTGCCGCACGCGGCATCCAGCAGTATTTGAAGAAATAATTTATTCGCTTGTTGACAATTTTTCACGGTCGGATAAAATTGTTAACAAGTATTTTTTGTTTTTTATAAAATATGTAAGATTATAAACCAAAAATGGACAAATCATTTTTTTTATGTATAATGAGACCTAACACTTTTTTATTTTAAAAAGGGCCGGTAGCTCACCTGGTAGAGCGCCTCATTTGCACTGAGGAGGTAGCGGGTTCAAGTCCTGTCCGGTCCACATGGGCGTATAGCTCAGTTGGTTAGAGCGCGTCACTGATAATGACGAGGTCCCAAGTTCGAATCTTGGTACGCCCACAATTTGACAAGAATAAAGTTATTCAATAAAGTGAAGTCAATATAGTACTTTGCATTTTAAAAATAAAAAAGGAGGTATTAAATGAACGCGGCTACGCTTAGTGAACGGATGAAAAAAGGAGGAGAATTAATATCACAATTATATACAAAATGTCCAAAATGCCGTGAGATTAACTATGTTACAGAAGTAGCGAAATTAAACAAATGCCCAGGAGAAAAATGCGGATATGTGTATTCCTATCCATTTTCGAAAACACAAAAGCTTAAAGAACTTCTTTGCAGAAAAGGAACCACCTGGGAAGATATTGGAGAATTTGTTTTGAAAACGCTGAACTCCATGAAAAAAAAGAAACAAAAAGTAGCGTTCTTATGCAAATTTCATAGTCTGATCTTGGAAGATTCTGAATGGAAACAAATGCAAAGGAAAGAAAAAGTATCATAATAAAAAAGCAGGCGTCTGGTTATCATCAGGCGCCTCTTATTATTTGATTTATTATAATTTGACATAAAAAAACACTTGTAGTAATATAAAAGCAAGAAAAGCCCCGAGGGCTTTTTAAAAAAGGGCAGGTACGAATTTAGATTCGAATTACATCCGAATTATATTCAAATCCAGCAAAAAATAATTTGCATATAATTCGTGTATAATTTGGATTATAATTCGCATATGACAAATAAACTAATCACATTCATCAAAGAATCCAAAGCGGAACTCATGAAAGTGAACTGGCTGACCAAAAAGCAAACTATAAATTACACATTATTAGTTGTCGGCATCAGCTTGGCAGTCGCTCTTTTTTTGGGCGGATTGGATGTATTTTTTGGAAAGTTATTGGATAAGTTTATTCTGAAGTAGGTTTTTTAAATATTAAGATGGCGGTCCCGCACAAAATTCCAATACTGGTTCAGGCAAAATTCAATTTCGCGCGTGGACGCCTTCGGCTGAATTTTTTCTAAAATTAAAATTTTGCGAGCGAATTTTTGCGGGATGCTCATTTTCGTTCCCGCTCGCTTCGCTCCGGACGAAAATGGCAAAGCAAACGCAACATCACGGCCGGGCTTGGTATGTAATCCACACCTATTCCGGTTACGAGGATAATGTGGCGAGAAATCTCAAGCAGAGAATTGAATCAATGGATATGCAGAATCTTATCTTTGAGGTAATTGTCCCCAAAGAAAAAAAGATAAAAATAAAAGGAGGAAAGAGAACAGTAATTGAAGAAAGAATTTATCCGGGTTATGTGCTAGTGGATATGATCGTCACAGACGCCTCCTGGTATGTTGTCCGCAACACGCCTAATGTCACCGGTTTTATCGGATTGGGGACCACGCCCACGCCGGTCGATCCCAGGGAAATTGAATCAATCAAGAAAAGAATGGGAGTTCAGGAGCCGACTTATAAAATTGACGTCAAAGCAGGCGATGTGGTGAAAATAAATGACGGTCCGTTTAAGGATTTTGAAGGAAAGGTCCAGGAGACCGACGAAGATCGCGGAAAAGTAAAGGTGTTTGTTTCAATATTTGGAAGGGAAACTCCGGTTGAGCTGGATTTTCTGCAGGTAAAGAAGATATAGATACGAATTAAAACACGAATTACATCCGAATTAAAATCCGAATATGAATTTAAAACATTCGGATAAAATTCGGGAATAATTCGGATAAAAATTAGGATATGGCGAAGAAAATCAAAACTATTGTCAAACTGCAAATACTGGCCGGAAAAGCCAATCCAGCGCCTCCAATAGGGCCGGCGCTGGGACAGCACGGGCTCAATATCCAGGACTTTTGCGCTCGGTTTAATGCGGCAACGAAAGATAAGGGCGGCGATATAATTCCGGCGGAAATTACGATTTTTGAAGATCGGACTTTTACGTTTGTTTTGAAGACCCCTCCGGCGTCAGACCTTCTCCGCAAAGCGGCGGGCATTGAAAAGGGCTCGGGAAATCCCCTGAAAGAAAAAGTTGGAAAGGTCTCAAAGGAACAGATCAGAAAAATAGCGGAAACCAAAATTCCTGACCTTAATGCCAATGATGTGGAAGGAGCCATGAAGATTATTGAGGGAACAGCGAGAAGCATGGGAATAAAAATTGAGTAATTCTTTACTAATTACGAATTTTGTACGAATATACCAATGCTATTTTGAAAGATTAGTATATTAGTAATTGATTAGTAATTAGTAAAATTTTGTTATGAAGCAAGGGAAAAAATATCGAGCGGCATCGGAGAAAATAGATAAGAGCAGAGCATACTCTATTGAAGAAGCCGTGAAATTAATCAAAGAGAGCAAGATCGCCAAATTTGACGAGTCAGTGGAAGCGCATGTGAAACTTCTTATTGACACGAAAAAGGGGGAAGAGCAGGTGAGAGGAACCGCGGTCTTCCCGCACGGCACGGGAAAAACCAAAAAAGTGGCGGTCATCACTTCAACGAAAGCAAAAGAAGCAAAAGAAGCCGGAGCGGATTTAATAAAAAGCGAGGACTTGATTGAGGAAATAAAAAAAGGAAAAATAAATTTTGATATACTGGTGGCGACGCCGGAAATGATGCCGAAACTGGCGCCGGTGGCGAAAATCTTGGGACCGAAAGGCCTGATGCCCAGTCCTAAGACGGAAACAGTTACCGATAAAATTAAGGAAACGGTGGAGGCGCTGAAAAAAGGAAAGATAAGCTTCAAAAATGACGATACGGGAAATATCCATCAGGTTTTCGGAAAGATTTCTTTTGAGGAAAATAAATTGAAAGAAAATTTGGAGGTCTTCATTGACGCAGTGAGAAAAGCCAAACCCGCCGCGGTCAAAGGAAAATTTATTGCTTCAATATCCATTTGTTCCACGATGGGACCGGGGATTAAGGTTAGTTTGTAGCTGTTAGCTTATTAGCTTTTTAGATTCGTATCCCATTGTTTTTTAAAGGTTTTCATAAAAGGCGCTTTCAGGCGTCTTTTTTTTATGTTTTATAACCATTAGTCATTTTCCGCACATGCGGTAAATGACTAATATTTGTCAGGCAGTATTGGTGAGTGTGTAGCCGCGAGAGTTTGACAGTTATATAAATTTGTTGGTAGGATTTAGCTAGTTCTTAAAATAAAAGGGATAAGGGGGGATGAAATGAGAGATATAGAAATTAAGATAATAAAGAAATTAAAAGGTCTGCGGCATGTTTGTAATAAAATAAGGCAAACAAGAACGATTATTCTTACTACTGGCGCTTACGACATAATGCATAAGGGACATATTCTTTATTTAAACAACGCTAAGGAATTAGGAGATATTCTCATAGTGGGAATTAATGACGATTGTTTTACAAGAAAGATAAAAGGTCCCGGGAGGCCGTATAATAATCAAGAATCACGCGCCTTAGTTGTTGCCTCAATTGTCTTTGTTGATTTTGTTTACATATTCGGCATAAGTGAAGATGTAGAGTTAATCCATGCTGTCAGACCGCACATTTTTGTAATGTCCAGTTCTTCCCATAGAAAACCAGAGTCAAGACAACATCAGATTAATGCAGTAATAAAACACGGAGGAAAAATAAAAGTTTTTAAGCCGTTTTACAGGGTTCATTCCTCGGATATAATTAAAAAAATGAAAAAGAGTTGATGTTTTTCAAGGTCATTGGTATAATTACTTTACTAATGACCTTAGTTTTTATAAAGAAAAATGAACATACTTTATCCAAAACGCGCTGAATATAGGAAAAAAATAACCAAAATAACTAAGTGTGAATTTTGCAACAGAAAAAATATCAATCAACAAGAATGTAAAACATTGTCGGGAAAATCTTGGATGGTTTTAGTAAATAAGTATCCTTATATGGACGGAAATTTAATGATTGTCCCAAAACGCCATTTAAGAGATATAGAAGAATTAAATAAAGACGAAAGAAATGAGTTTTATCAAGTTTTTAAAAGCGCGAAAGTAAAACTTTCTAAAATTTTCAAAACAGAAGATTTTAATCTTGGTATAAATTTTGGCAAAAAAGCCGGATCATCAATTGAGCATATGCATTGGCAAATAATTCCGAGAAAGGAGAAAATTTTAAATTCCTCCAATATCTTTGCGGATTTATATGTCATAACAATATCTCCTGAAAAATTAAGGAAATTAATTGACAAAAAATAATATGTCTTATTTTTTAAACCTAAAAAAACAGGATCCGCGGGTTTATAAATCCGTGCTGGGAGAAATAAAAAGGCAGCAGGAAGGGCTGGAAATGATCGCATCGGAAAATTATGTATCCGCTGCGGTGCTTGAAGCGCTGGGAACGGTGTTTACCAATAAATATTCCGAGGGCTATCCGGGAAAAAGATATTATGGCGGGCAGGAGTTCACCGATGTCATTGAAGAACTGGCAATCAAGCGCGCCAAAAAATTATTCGGGGCGGAGCATATTAATGTCCAGCCGCTTTCAGGAGCGCCGGCCAATATGATCGCTTACAGCGCGGTTTTAAAACCAGGAGATAAAATATTGGGAATGGATTTGTCGCATGGCGGACATCTTACCCACGGACATCCCGTTACTCTTTCGGCGAAAATTTATAATTTTATCAGATATAAAACCACTCCTGACGGGAAAATTAATTATAAAGAACTGGAAAAAATAGCAATCAAGGAAAAGCCAAAAATGATTTTAGCCGGATTCTCGGCGTATACGCGGCAATTGGATTACAAAAAATTTTCCGCTATCGCTAAAAAAGTCAGGGCAATTTCTATGATTGATATCGCCCATATTGCCGGACTCATTGCCGGCAAAGCGATTCCTAATCCAGTTCCGTATTTTGACATAGTAACTACAACGACGCATAAAACACTCCGCGGTCCCCGGGGTGGAATGATTATGTGCAAAAAGGGATTTGCCAAGGCCATTGATAAAGCGGCTTTCCCTGGATTTCAGGGCGGGCCGCATATGAACAATATTGCTGCATTGTCCGTGGCGCTTGGCGAAGCGCTGGAGCCGTCTTTTAAAAAATACGCGAAACAGATTATAAAAAACGCGAAAATTTTAGAACAAGAATTAAGAAAATATGGATTTAAAATTATGTTTGGCGGAACAGACAATCATATGGTGCTACTGAATGTATTCAGCAGCAAAGGCGTAACCGGCAAAGAAGCGGAAGTGGTACTGGATAAAATCGGCATAACCATCAATAAGAACATGATTCCGGACGATCCGCGGCATCCGATGGACCCGAGCGGAATCCGCATCGGCGTTCCGGCGGCGACTACCCGCGGAATGAAAGAAAAAGAGATAAAATTGATTGCCCAATATATAAACGATGCGATTAGTAATCATAAAAACAATAAAACATTAAAACAAGTTAACAAGGAAGTGAAAAAACTCTGCAAAAAATTTCCGATATACAAAAATTTAAAGTAAATGGTTCTGCGCTTAACACCGATCGACGCTTTGATAATTTGTAGAGCAAATGCATAAGAATTATATGAATAGAAAAATTATAGCGATTCTGGGACTTCCCGGGTCGGGAAAAACGGAAGTTATAAATTATTTGATTAAAAAATTCAACTGGCCAAAAGTTTATTTCGGCGATGTTACTTTTGATGAATTAAAAAATCGCGGATTAGAAATTAACGAAAAAAATGAGCGGATGGTCAGAGAAGATTTAAGAAATAAATATGGCCGCCTCTACTACGCGAATAAAGTGGTTGAAAAAATAGAGAATATAAGTGATGCCGAAATTATTTTAGTAGAAAGTTTGTATGATTGGAGCGAATATCTTTTGTTTAAAGAAAAATTTAGCGATGATTTTTTAACAATAGCTGTTTATGCTTCTCCAAGAGTCAGATACGAAAGATTGGGAATAAGAAAGATAAGACCGCTTACACCCGAGGAAGCTCAGAGCCGAGACTATGCTCAAATAGAAAATATTTTTCAAGCGGGACCGATTGCAATGGCAGATTATACAGTGGACAATAATGACACGTTTGAAACTTTGTTTAAGCAAATCGACAATATTATAAGTAAAATTAATGCATAGTTTTATGCATCAGTTCGACATCCAATACAAAGAAGCGCTCCGGAAAATAATGAACGAGGGGAGCGAAGAATATAACGAGCGGACGGGGCACAGGACGCTGGCGCTTCCGGGCGTCACTTTTGAAATTGACGAGACCTTCCCGCTTCTCACGCTCCGGAAAATTCCGGTGCGCATTTTTGTCGCCGAGCAGATCTGGTTCATTATGGGAAGCGATAATCCGGATGATTTCGTGGCCAGGTACACCAAGATTTGGGATGACTTCCGCGAAGCCGACGGAAAAATCGCGGCGGCTTACGGGCATCGGATGCGGAAACATTTCGGCCGGGACCAGCTGAAAAATTTAATCGACCATTTGGGACGGGAAAGGGGATCTCGCCACGGCGTAATCGTTTTTTGGGATCCGGGAGACGACGGGCTGGGAACCGGAACAAAGAAAAAAAATGTCCCTTGCCCATATACCTTTACGGCTAACGTAATTGACAATAAATTGCATTTGCATTTAATAATCCGTTCCAATGACATGATGCTGGGGTGCCCGCATGACATGGCGGGATTCGCGGTTATGCAGGCGATATTGGCAGCCAAAGTCGGAGCCGCAGTGGGAAAAATGACTTATTCAGTTAGTAACGCCCACATTTATGACATTCATTATGACTACGCCAGAGAAATAATTGAAAGGGGAAACAACCACGGTCCGATATTTTTTGAAGCGCAGGAAAATTACTTTGACCGGGCGGAAAAAGGCGACGACAAATTGTTTGAAGAAATAGTGGAAAAAATAAACAGCCAGTATAATCCGCTTCCACCGATAAAAGGGATGGAAATAGTTTTATGAAAATTATAATGATAATGGCCGCTACGGCCGACGGAAAAATCGCCAAAAACTCCGGACATTTTCCCGACTGGACTTCCAGGGAGGATAAGAAGTTTTTCGCGCGCGAATCCAAAAAAGCGGGCGTGGTGATAATGGGTGGGAAAACATTCGACACTTTTCCGGCGCCGCTTAAAGGCCGGCTGAACGCAATTGTGACGATTGATAAGGGTTACAAAGATATCCCGGGTAAAGTGAAGGTCTACTATAAAAAATCCCCTAAGTATATACTGAAGGACTTGAAAAAAATGGGCTACAAAAAAGCGATATTGGGCGGAGGAGCGTTTATCAACGGATTATTTTTAAAAAATAAATTGGTTGATGAAATGATAATTATTATCGCCCCGAAATTTTTTGGAAGAGGGCTCTGCTTGACTGAAGGGTTTGATTTTGATTATAATTTAAAAATAATTGAGACATATAAAATAAATAAGGACTCGGTTTTGCTTCATTATAAAATTTTATACTAAGATGGCAACTTTAACCAAAAAAGAAATTATAAATTTGATAAAAGAGAAGAAAATTGAGTTTGATCCGGAACTTGACCAGTTTCAGGTCCAGCCCAATTCTGTCGATATCCGGGTCGGCTGGAATTTTTATATTCCCAAAACCTGGGAATATAACGAAAAAGGGAGAGTGGCACTTAACATAAATTATCTGGACCAGGGCATCAAGAAAGACAGCTACAAAATAATCCGGCTGGTGGAAGGACAGTATTTTGAAATACTTCCCGGAGAATTCGTGATAATATCAACTCTGGAAAAAATAAAGCTTAATGAAGGAAAACTGATGGCGGTTCTTTACGCGAGAAGTTCAACGATAAGAAGGGGGCTGGTCGTGGAGAGCGGAACGATTGACGCCCGCTATGAAGGATATCTTATGCTTCCGGTAATGAACAACACCAAAGACCAGATAATCAAGATTTATCCCGGAGAAAGGATATGCCAGCTTGTTTTTCATGAATTGTCCTCCGGACTTACAAAAGAAGAAGCGGACATTCACGGAGTGGCAAAAGCCAAATATCTTTCATCCACCTCCTACGGGCTGGAAGCGCGGAGCGACAGCGAAGAGGAAATTAATTTAATCAAAAAAGGAAAAATAAAGGACTTAAAAAATAAATATAAAATTTAGGGAGGGCAGTTCTTTATGAATGAAATAAAATATCCATATATTCCTGAAGGACGCAATATGTTATACGTTCCGGCAAATAATCCTTTTATGATTGAAGCAATTCTCGTTAGAAATACTGAGAGTACTGACAAGAATCATTCGACCGGCGCGGTTGTGGTCAAAGGGGGAGTGATTATTGGCAGAGCGGCTAATCATGCCGGATTTAAACATCCAAAGTTTATCGCGCTTCACGCCAGGGGCTGGTGTATCCGCAGAAAACTTAAAGTAAAATCAGGAACGAAATATTGGCTTTGTCCGGGATGTTCAACTCATGTTGATCATGCGGAAAGCGGCGCTGTTCGTGATGCTATAAGTAAAGCAGGAACTGAAGCGGTTATTGGCGCGGATTTGTATCTTTATGGACATTGGTGGTGCTGTAAGCCGTGCTGGGACGCTATGATTGAGGCAGGAATAAGGGATGTCTATCTTCTGGAAAAATCCTGGGAGCTTTTTAATTCAGAGCTTAATCACGAAATAAAGAAGCGGGGAAAGCCGAAAAATTGAAAGTAATGTTTGTATTTTGAATGACATAAAATCTATTCTCAAATTCTCCCTCCAAAGGCGGGCAAGTAAGAATTTGAGAATAGATTTTAAACGATAAGGGAAGGAAAATTATGGAAAGAGGAAAATTTATTGTAATAGACGGAACAGATGGAAGCGGCAAGGCGACGCAAGCTAAACTGCTAATAAAGAGATTAAAAAAAGAGGGCTATAGAGTTAAATTGGCTGATTTTCCCCAATATGGAAAAAAATCAGCGGGACTGGTTGAGGAATATCTTAATGGAAAATATGGCGAATCAAAAGAAGTTGGTCCATATCGTGCTTCTGTTTTTTACGCCTGCGATCGCTATGACGCTAGTTTTGAGATACGGGAAGCTCTAAATGAAGGAAAAATTGTTATTTCCAACCGTTACGCAGCATCCAATATGGCGCATCAGGGAGGGAAAATAAAAAATTCCCGTGAGAGAAAAAAATTTCTGAAATGGCTGGATGATTTAGAATTTGGGATATTTGCTATTCCCCGCCCAAATCTCAATATCATACTTCATGTGGACGCAGCTGTGGCGCAAAAACTGGTTGATAGTAAAGGATATCGGGATTATGTTGGAGGAAAAAAGAGAGACATTCACGAAGCGGATATCAAACATCTATGCGATGCTGAAAAAATATATATTGAAATAGCGAAAAATTTTCCTGGATTTTCACTGATTGAATGCACTCGAGGCAGGAAAATTATGAGTCGGGAAGAAATAAGCAAGATGGTTTGGAAAAAAGTTAAGAAAATAGTTTAGTTTTTAGCCGAGTTTCATTTCAATTTCAACTCGGCTTTATTTTTTGTTTTTTTCGTGATAAAATGGAGAAAATATGAACTTTGAAGAATACCAGAAAAAATCAAGAAAAACCGCTAAATATCCCGAGGCGGATAATAATTTTGTCTATCCTACTTTGGGATTAGCCGGCGAATCCGGAGAAGTGGCGGAGAAAATAAAAAAAGTCATTCGGGACAAAGGCGGAAAAATTGACGATGAAACTAGAGAATTGATTAAGAAAGAATTAGGAGATGTTTTGTGGTATGTGGCGCAGCTGGCAACGGAACTGGGCTTGTCGCTGGATGATGTCGCCAGCCATAACATTGAAAAACTTTACAGCCGGCTGGAGAGGGATAAATTAAATGGTAGCGGAGACAATAGGTAATAATTTTAAATTTTTAATTCTAAATTTTAAATCAATTTTAAATTTCCAAATAATAAAAAATTTAAAATTTATTCATTTAGATTTCATTTAAAATTAAAAATTTATAATTCAAAATTTCTATGAAGTATATCCCGGTTATTGGTATGGAAGTGCATGTTGAACTCAAGACCGAGTCCAAGATGTTTTGCGCGTCCAAAAATGGGATGGGGGAGGAGAAAGAACCGAATGTGAATATTTGCCCGGTTTGCACGGGACAGCCGGGAACCTTGCCAGTGCCGAACCGGCAGGCGATAGAATTCGTACAGCTTATGGGACTCGCGCTTAATTGTGAGCTAAGTAAAAATTCAAAATTTGATAGAAAAAATTATTTTTATCCCGATCTTCCAAAGGGCTACCAGATATCGCAGTATGACCAGCCATTATGTCAAGATGGACATCTTGACATAATTAAAGTAATAAAGCAAGAAAACATGAAAACGAAGCGGATTGGGATTACGCGGATTCATTTGGAGGAAGATGCGGGGAAGTTATTGCACCCGAAAGGAGCAAATTACTCCTTGGTTGATTTTAACCGCGCGGGAGTGCCGCTGATGGAATTAGTGACGGAGCCGGACATTGAATCGGGAGCGGAAGCCAGATTATTTTGCCAGAAGCTTCAGCAGATATGCCGATATTTAAATATTTCGGACGCGGATATGGAAAAAGGGCATATGAGGTGCGAAGCTAATATATCTATATATAAAGAAGGCGAGGATAAATTAAGCGGCACCAAAGTGGAAGTTAAAAACATCAATTCTTTCAAATTTGTGGAAAAAGCCATTGATTATGAAATAAAAAGGCAAGAAGAAATTCTAGAAAAAGGAGAAAAGGTGATTCAGGAAACCCGCGGCTTTGACAGCAATAGGAATATTACGGTCTCCCAAAGAACCAAAGAAACCTCAGCGGATTACCGCTATTTTCCTGAACCGGACATTCCGCCGCTGAAATTCTCTGATGAATACATTGAAAATCTAAAAAGAAAGTTGCCGGAACTGCCGGAGGCCAAAGCCCTGCGCTTTGAAAAAGAATTCGCCCTTCCTAAAGCGGACGTGGAGGTTCTGGTTTCCGAAAAAGATCTTGCTGATTTCTTTGAACAGACAGCAGCGGAGATTGCCGAAAAAATAGAGGCGAAAGAAATATCTTCCAATCAGGAAAGAGCGGTGAAACTAGCGGCCAATTACGTCATTAGCGAACTCAAAAAACATCTGGCGGAAACCGGAGAAAGCGTCGTGGACATAAAAATCAATCCTGAAAATTACGCGGAGCTCATCGGCTTAGTCGCGGACGGAAAAATAAATTCCAGCGCGGCGCAAACCGTGCTGGCTGAAATGTACCGCACCGGCGGCGACCCCTCGCATATTATTGAAGAAAAAAATCTCTCACAAATGAGCGATGAAAATGAATTAGAAGTCATCATAGAGAAAGTTATCAAAAACAATCCGAAATCAGTTGCCGATTACAAAAACGGAAAATCCAACGCTTTGCAGTATCTGGTGGGAAAGGTTATGTCGGAAACGAAAGGGAAAGCTAATCCGAAGATAGTTTTGGAAATGCTGAAGAAAAAATTAAATGAAACCTAAAATGAAAAAACTGGGGAGTGTTATCGAGGCGCAGCAATTTGATAAGGAAACATTGGAGAAAATTTTCTCCACAGCCAATCAAATGGAAAAATCTCCGCCTTCTGGATTATTAAAAGGGAAGATTATGACTTCTCTTTTTTATGAACCCAGCACCAGAACCCGGCTAAGTTTTGAGTCAGCCATGCAGCGGCTGGGAGGCGAAGTAATAGGAACCGAAAATGCCAGAGAATTTTCTTCCAAAGCCAAAGGAGAAAGCTTGGAGGATTCCATAAGAGTGGTCAGCAGTTATTGCGATATCATAGTGTTGCGTTATTACAAAGAAGGGGGTGCCGAGAGAGCTAAAAAATTTTCAAGCGTTCCCATAATCAACGCGGGCGACGGCATCGGACAGCATCCCACCCAGGCATTGCTTGATCTCTACACCATTAAGAAATGCTTCAGTAGAATAAAGAAATTAAAAATAGCCCTGATTGGAGATTTAATGAATGGCCGGACCGTAAGGTCGCTATGCTATTTTCTGGCAAAGCATTATCCTGATAATCACATCTACTTTATATCTCCGGAGCAGACGCGGATGAAAGATGACATTAAAAGTTATTTAGACAAGCATAACTTGAAATGGGAGGAGAGGAAAAATTTTAACTCAATTATTTCGGATATCGATATTTTCTACCAAACGAGAGTGCAGAAAGAAAGATTTGAGGGTAATATTGAGGTATATAAAGAAATTATGAAGTCCAGTGAAGGCATTTATATAACTCGGGACACGTTGAAAAAAATGAAATCAAAAGCGTGTATCCTCCATCCATTGCCGCGGGTTTCGGAAATCAAATATGATGTTGACGGCGATAAGCGGGCAAAATATTTCGACCAAGCCAAAAACGGGGTCTATGTCCGAATGGCGCTTCTTAAAATGATTTTAGCGGGGTATTAACCCCGTTAGAAGTAAATGCCTCGCAGCCCTGCTGTGATTGAGTTATAATTCAAAATAATTCTCATGAGGTTTAATGCCCGAGGGATTTTCTAACGGGGTTGACATTATTCCGGCAGCGATTATAATTTAGTCAGATGATTAATCAATGTCATCTTGTGAATAAGAAGAGAGTTTGCGATTCAGCCGCCGCCCTTTAGAAGCGGTTTTTTTTATGGTTTTTTAACAATTCCAATGAAAGGAGGTAAATATGTATGAAAGATGCAGAATTATTGATACTTGCGCGCTTACAGGACCTCATTGTACAGAGAGCGCGCGTGCGACTTGCTTTAAATCAGAGAGAGTGAAAAAGGCGTTGGCAAAAATAAGAGACATAAAAAGAAAATTATTTAGCATTATTAAAGTTAAAGTCCAACTGCTTTTCGGGTATGATTAAAATTTAAAATAAACTAGTAAGAGCTGAAAAATTCAGCTCTTATTTTTTTCGACAAATACTGCTATTATACGAATAATAGCAGTATTTTACTTTTTTTGGGATTAGTTTGATTGCAGGAAAATAAATGCTTTTTTATTGATTTCTTTGTGATTTTTCAGCCAAATAATTCTCCTATTTTTTCTGAACCAAGTTATCTGTCGCTTGGCATAGTCCTTTTCGGCGGAGTAAATTTTTTCAAACAATTCTTTTTTACCTGCCCTGTTGAATGTCCCGCCTTGGCGGGATCCCGCTTTGCGGAATTTAACAAGGTGAATCTTATTTTGCAAATACAAGGGGATCCAAAAATATCCCAGTCCGAAACTTTGGATTTTTTCCCAGCCCAATTTGTATTTTTTACGCAAGTTTTCAACTTCTTGTATCATTCCTTGGCGAAATCTTTTTTTGAGTCGCCTTTTTATATTATTATGTAATTTTTCTTTTGGAATTTTTATTCCAATCTGCAGAAATTCATAATTCTTAATTCCTAATTCATTATTCAACTCTGGTACTTTACCCAAAGTTTTTACGATTTCAATCGCCCTTATCAGCCGCACTTTATTATTTTTATCAATTGTTTTTGCCCTTTCCGGGTCAAGTTTCTGGAGAATTTTGAATAATTTGTCCGCGCCCAATGCTTCTAGCGCTTTTCTTAATTCTTTATCCGGCCTTACTTCAGGGAATGAAATATTATCCACGATCGCCTTTATCCAAAATCCTGTTCCGCCGCAGATAATCGGCAGTTTCCCGCGCCGAAAAATATCCGCGATAATTTTGTCAGCTTCTTTTTTAAATTTTGAAACATTGTAATCGGTTTTCGGGTTGACTGTGTCGATCATATAGTGTGGGATGCCTTCTGAAATAAATAACCTTTGACCTTTGACCTTTGACCATTGACCATTTATTTTTCCTGTTCCTACATTCATATCGCAGTAAATCTGGCGGGAATCGGCGGAAATAATTTCGCCGTTAAATTTTTTGGCAAGCCGAATCGCCACCTCCGATTTTCCGGAAGCAGTAGGACCGAGTATTACAATAATTTTATTTCTCTGCATAATTTTCCCCGCCTCGCGTCGACTAGCGCTTCCGCGAGTCGAGGCGGGCCTCTAAATTCCATACATTCGCTTTAATTATATTAACTTTTACAAATTTTCCGACTAAATTATTTCTATCGGACAAAAACTTCACGTTCTTCATCGTCCTTGTTTTGCCGAAATAAATAATATTTTTCAAGGTTGAACCTTTTAGATTCGAAGGTTCAACCTTTAATTTTTCAACTAAAACTTCCAAAATTTTACCGACATATTTCTTATTATTTTTGTAAGAAGTTTTTTTGAGAATTTCATTAAGATATTTTTCACGGCGGACTTTTTCCGCTTTGGAAATATTGTCTTTCATCTGCCACGCGGCGGTGCCGGGGCGGGGAGAGAACTGGCCGAAATAAACCATATCAAATTTTACCTTTTCCATAATTTTCGCCGAATCCAAAAATTGTTTTTTTGACTCGCCGGGGAAACCGACGATAATATCGGAAGTGATGGCATACGGAACGCCGGGTTTATATTTTTTATAAGCAGCTTTTATTTTTTTAACAATACTCAAATATCGCTTGGCAGTATATTTCCGGTTCATTCTTTTAATAATCTCGTCATTTCCCGCCTGAATGGGCAAATGGAATGACTCGCAGACCTTCTTGCATTTAGTTACCGTTTCAATCATTTCATCGGTTACATCCTTGGGATGGTTGGAAACAAAACTGATCCAAAAATGCCCGGGGATTGAATTAATTTTTTGAAGAAGCGCGGAAAAATTTATAGTTTTTCCCTCATCCGCCCTTCGGGCACCTTCTCCCTGTAAAGGAGAAGGGGATTTGTAGGAATTCACATTTTGTCCCAGCAAAATAATATGCTTAAATCCTTTTTTTGCCAAATTATTTGCTTCTTTTATTATTTCTTCCGCCGGTCTTGAAGTTTCCCGCCCGCGGGCGTAAGGCACAACGCAATAGGCGCAGAAATTATCGCAACCGGTCATAATGGGCACATAGGCGGAGAAGGTGTTGGTGTATTTAGGAATTAAGTTTAAATAATCATGCGAGTTCTCTCCCTTTGCAAAAGGGAGAGTTAGAGAGGGATTTTTATCTTCTGAATTTTTGTAAAAATCCCCCTTAAATCCCCCTTTTACAAAGGGGGAAAATTCAATTAACTTTCTAATTTTTTTTGGAAATTCTTTTATCTCGCAAAACAAATCTACTTTGTCTTTGAGTCGTCTCTGCACGTCTTTCCGATTCGCCAAGCATCCTGTTACAATAATTTTACGTTTTTCGTTTTGAGTTTTTCGTTTCAGGTTGTATATTTGCCCATACACCCGGTCTTCCGCCATTTGCCGCACCCCGCAGGTGTTAAACACTACTAAATCCGCCGCGTTTATATCCGAAGCCGGCCTAAAATTATTTTTTTCCAGCACAGCGGCAATTCGTTCGCTGTCCGAATGGTTCATTTGACAACCGAAGGTTTTAATGTAATATTTCATTAAAGTTTCTTAACAAAATAAGTATTCATTAGGATACTTAAAAAATAACACAAAATCAAGGAGCCAGAATGATAAGATTTAAGGAATACATAGAAGGCATAGTAAGAGTTCACGGCGTGAATTCGGTTTTCAAAATATTTCAAGAGAAAAGTGAAGGCATAATAGGAAAGGTTTTAAAAGCTGAAAGGGATGTCATAGTCGTGAGAAAATATGGCGGCAAAGATATTGAGCCAATCTCTTGCGATAAGATTGATGCTGTCGCGTATGTACCTTATGGAGAGGTTATTAAAATTAATTAAAAATAAAAAAGGAGCCGGCTGAATTGTCCGCTCCTTTTAAAATTTCTATTTCTTCTTTTGTATCTTTAACCGAGGCGCTTTTTTCTTGATTGACTGCTTTTTGGCCGCGGCTCTTTCCGCCAGTTTCTTGAAGCGGTCAACTCTTCCGGTTGTATCAACCAGCTTCTTTTTGCCGGTGTAAAAGGGATGGCACTGGGAGCAGATTTCCACCTTTAAGTTTTTTTTCGTCGAGCCGGTGTGAAAAACCGCGCCGCAAGAGCAGGTAATGACAGCGTCGCTGTAATAAGCGGGATGGATGTCTTTTTTCATAAAGTTATACAAATTTTAAATTTCGTAAAAATATGCGAAATTAATAATTCTTTATTATTCAACACTTTTGATAATTTAGCACATATAAGTGAAATTGACAAGGGTTTTGGCTATGCTATACTAAAACTCGTATCAAACATGCCTTTTCGGAGGCCTTTCCTCTCCGCCGATAGCGGGGTATGGGCTAAATCGAAAACCGAAAGGCAGGTGTTTCCGCCAAGGCGGAAAAATAATAATTAAGGATAAAAAAATGGAAGAAAAAAATATCGCGACTAAAGAAAAAGCCGGTTCGGAACCAGCCAAAAAAACTTCCAGCGAAGATTATTTCGCTGATTTTAATTTTGGGGAGCTGGAAGTGAGTATGGGACAGATGCTTAAAAATGGAGTCCATTTTGGGCATCAGAAGACCAGGAAAAATCCGAAAATGGAACCGTATATATTCACGACGAAAAATGGGATCAACATCATTGATCTCGAGAAAACCGTTCGATGCCTCGAGGAAGCCGCCGGGTTCTTAAATAAAATAAAAAAAGAAGGAAAACAGATTCTTTTTGTCGGGACAAAAAAACAGATAAAGGAAATATTGAAGTCAGCGGCGATTCGCGGCCAAATGCCCTATGTGGCGGAAAGATGGCTGGGGGGAACTTTCACTAACTTCAAAATTATCCGGGGGCGCACGAAATATCTTATCGACATGGAAAACGGCTTTGCCAGCGGAGAATTCAAAAAATATACCAAGTTCGAGCGGATGAAAAAAATGGAAGAAATGAAAAAGCTCGAAAAGAAGCTCGGCGGAATAAAAAATATGGCTGAAATTCCTGCCGCCGTCTTTGTTACCGATACCAACCAGGATAATTTGGCTGTTAAAGAGGCGCGCCGGATGCATGTTCCCCTGGTCGCCATTGTGGACACCAATTCTGATCCGTCGGTGATTGACTATCCCATTCCCGGAAATGATGACGCTATTTCTTCGGTTCGGCTTTTGACCTCGTATATTTGCAAGGCGATAGTTGAATAATAAATAAGAATTATAATACGAATTAAACACGAATTGCGATACGAATATTCGCATATTAATTCGGATGTGATTCGGATATAAATTCTCATATGACATTGGATAAAATAAAAAAACTTAGAGAAAAAACAGGAGCTGGAGTAGTAGATGCCAAAAAAGCGCTGGAAGAAGCAGATGGCGATGAGGAAAAAGCCATTGAGATAATCAGAAAAAAAGGACAAGCCAAAGCGCTGAAAAAATCAGACCGGGAAGCGAAAGAAGGAGTGATCTCATCTTATGTCCATTCTAATTTGAAAATCGGAGCGATGGTAAAGCTTTATTGCGAGACCGATTTTGTCGCCCGAAACAGCGAATTCCAGCAGTTAGCCAGGGACATTGCCATGCACATCGCGGCGATGGATCCGAAATTCATAAAACCCGGAGACGTTTCTTCGGAAATTATAAAAAAAGAAAGAGAAATCTGGACTGAACAGCTGAAAAAAGAAGGGAAGCCGGAAAAAATGCTCCATAAAATTCTGGAGGGTAAGGAAAAAAAATTCAGGGAAGAGTCGGCATTGCTTACCCAACCATTCGTCAAAAATCCGGAGATAACCGTAGGAGAATTAATTGCCGAGAAAGTGGGAAAGATAGGAGAGAATATCCAGGTGGGGGGATTTGTGAGGTATGAATTATAACTTTTACGAATTACCTGCCTACCGGCAGGCAGGCGAATTTTTACTAATATACGAATTGCAATTTTCTTAACATTAATTCCCGATTCAAGTTTTTCAAAAATTAGTATATTCGTACGGATTAGTAATTAGTAAACATTATGAAGGTTTTAGTCAGTTTGTATAAATGGGAAAATCCGCGCCTTTGTTCAAGTGAAAGCGAACTTTCTAAGGGAGATAAGATTGTCATCGAAGGCGAGTTCGGTCCGGATATCGGCACGGTTTTAATATCCGGCGTGGAAACCGCTGACAATCCGCAGCAAAATGTGTTAAGAAAAGCAACTCAGAGGGACATAGAGGCCTTTAAAAAAAATAACGCGAGGAAAAATGAAATTGTCGAGACGGCGAGGAAAAAAGCCAAGACGCTTGGCCTGGAAATGAAGATTATTGACGCGCGTTCAACTCTGGACGGAGGAAATATGATTGTCGCGTTTACCGCCAACGAAAGGGTTGATTTTCGGGAATTGGTTAAAGCCATTTCAAAATTATTCCACCGATCAGTAAGGATGCAGCAAATTGGCTCCCGGGATGAAGCCCGAAAACTAGGCGGATGCGGGATATGCGGAAGAGAACTTTGTTGCGTGAGGTTTTCAGGCAACCTCCCGAGCATTACTACGGAAATGGCGCGGGTTCAACAAATAGCGCACCGCGGATCGGAGCGGATATCCGGCCTTTGCGGGCGGCTGATGTGCTGCCTTTCCTTTGAATCCGAACAGTACAAGGAGCTTCTTTCCGGAATGCCGGAGCTCCATAGTTTTGTCAAGGTAAAAGAGGGAAAAGGAGAAGTGATGGAAATAAACGCCATTAAACAAGAAATAAAAATAAAAACAGAAGACGACAAAATCCTAATAATTAAAAAAGAGAATTTACTCTGATGATTTATTTAATAATTCCGCCAATTATAATAATTGTTTGTATGGCTTTATTGCTCTTTCTTTTTTCGCGGAAGTCGCCGCAACTTTACCGGATGAACGAGCAAAAAAAGGAAGAGGTTTTAATGCAGCCGCCGCCTGACAAAATAAGCAAAATAAAGTCCATATTCTCCGAGATTTCCCTGAAGTTTCTTGAACATTGGTCGCAGAGAACGAAAGTCTGGTTTCTGAAACTTCACAATTTAGCCAACAGCGCCTTCCACAAAATAAGGGAAAAAAGAAAAAATGGGAAAGAAGAAAATAAAATAGCGGAAGAAACCAAAGAGGAAGCGGCGGAAGAAAAAAAAGATGAAGCACTGGAAGAAACATTTGTCAGGAAAATTTCGGAACCTGAAAAGGCGGCCGAAGCAGGAATCCCTGAAGAAAAAATAAGCGAACCGATGGTCAGCAAAGAGGCGGTTCAGCCGGAAACCAGGCCTGATGAAAAAAATGAATACGAGCAAATTCTTATTGACCGGATTGCCGCCAATCCCAAGGATATCGAGGCCTATGAGCGGCTGGGAGATTATTATATTGAAAGAAAAAATTACGTCGATGCCAAGGAGTGTTTCAGCCAGGTTTTAAAGCTAAACCCCGGCTATCGGAGGGCGAAAATGAAGATGAGGCGGCTGGAGAAAATGCTGAAAGTGGAAAAATAATTTTTTTCTATGCCAGGGTAGCTCAACGGCAGACCTGCCCGCCATCGCCTAATTTCTAGATAGTTCAGTGGCAGAACGCTTCCTCGCCTGCTTTCGCATTAATGCCCGGGTAGCTCAGTCGGCAGAGCAACTCCATGGTAAGGAGTAGGCCACCGGTTCAAATCCGGTCTCGGGCTCAAGCATTAGCCGGAATGTGGCAGACTAGTCAAATGGATAATTTCTAGATACTGTTGCGTTTTTCTTTTGCTCCTTGTATAATTAAAATATGGCTGCGATCAGCAAAAATTTAGTCAAAAAAGTCAGGGAGCTTTATTATGATAAACAATTTAGCGTTAACGATGTTGCAAATAAGCTGGGAGTTTCAATAGATGCTGTTTTTTACTGCATGAGAAAAAATGGTATAAAAAGAAGAAAGAAACACGAAAGCAATGCGATCAGATATGAAAGGCAGAAACCATCATTTAAGTTAAAAAAAATAAACAGTGAAAAATTGAAGATACTAAAAGTTGTAGGAGTGATGCTTTATTGGGCAGAAGGATACAAAGTTGGCAAAAGATGCATGGTGGACTTTGCCAACAGCGATAAGGACATGATATTGCTCTTTTTAAAATTTTTAAGAAGAGTCTGCGGAATAGATGAAAAAAAACTGAGAGTGTACTCCTATTTCTATTCCAATCAGGATATAAGCAAAAACATAAATTATTGGAGTAAATTGACCAGGGTTTCCAAAAAACAATTTTCAAAACCATATATCCGCGATGGTTTTAAGGAAGAAAAAAGAGATAAGATGCCCTATGGATTGATTCATATAAGATATAATGATAAAAAATTGCTGAACTTGATATTAAGCTGGATAGGCGAATATAAAAATTATTAATGGGTGTGTCGTATAGCGGCAATTACATGGGTCTGTAAAACCCACGCCTCCGGGCTACGCAGGTTCGAGTCCTGCCGCACCCACCAAATTAATTATAAAAAGCCGGAGTAGCTCAATGGCAGAGCAACTGTTTTGTAAACAGTGGGCTGGGGGTTCAATTCCTCTCTCCGGCTCACGAGTATATAAATTCACTAATCAACGCGAATTTTATCTCAAATTGTCGCGAATACGTAAATTAGAGATTATTGGCGAATAAATTAGAGTTAATTTGCGATTTATAACATTATGGCTAGAGAAAATTTGGCAAAACTAAAATGCTCCGAGTGCAAAAACATCACTTATTGGACGACCCGCAATAAGAAAAAAATCAAGGAAAAACTGGAACTGAAAAAGCACTGCAAATTCTGCCGCAAGCACACGGCGCATAAGGAAACAAAGTAATTTTTCATTAAAGCATGAAAGCATAAAAACAAATATTGTTCTTTGTTCTTGTGTTTTTATGTTATGGTGTTTTAATGAATTATTTTTGGGAGTGTAGTTAAGTGGTATAACTCCGGTCTCCAACCCCGCCGCTCGCGAGCAGCGGGGCGATTCCCTCCACCCGCGCAAATTTACAATATTAAAAATAAAAAAATATTTTGGGAGTGTAGTTAAGTGGTATAACTCCGGTCTCCAAAACCGGTGTCGGGGGTCCGATTCCCTCCACTCCTGCTAGCTGTAAATTTATGCATTATGTCTATATTTTAAAAAGCGAAAAAGATAATCGACTCTATATCGGCTACTCTAGCGATTTGAAAAACAGAATAAAAGATCATAATGAAGGTCTAGTAGGGGCGACAAAACATAGGCGGCCTTTGGAATTAATTTACTACGAGGCATATAATGATAAAAAGTTAGCCCGGGAAAGAGAAATACAACTTAAGAAATTCGGTTCTTCGTATCAGGGATTAATAAAAAGATTAAAGTTGAAATAATAAATTTGAGAACTTAGTTAAGAAGGGCTTTTTATATTTGACAATTTCAAAAAAATGTAGTAGCATTGGAAGTTAATAAAGGAGGTGAGTACCTTGAAAAGCACAGAGAAAATATGCAAGGAAATCATATATTCCATTATCCATCCCCTTAGCCCGATTCTATTGGGCAGGAAGCTTTCCGCCGAAGAGGCAAAATTATTAGTCGATAAACTAAAAAAAGAAGATCTGGAAAACACCGAGACCTATCAGTTTATCGAATTTACCAAAGAGCATACATTGGCTTTCAAGGCCTCTTATCGCTGTCAGCGCATCGCCTTTTATAAATTTGTCGAAAAATTTCTTGATCAATTGGAAAAAATCGGCGGGTACAGCAAACGGTATGACAAGTTAATAGACGAAATTGTCCAAGCCGAAAAAAATAGCGGAAACATCACATTTAATTCAGAAGGAGAGAAAATTTTCGAAATGGCGCGGAAAATAAAAGAAGTGATAGAGAAAGATTATGAGGAAAGAAGAAAGGCAGTCAAAGAAAGAAAGAAAATAAAGGAGGTGGTAAAATCTTGAATAAAGATATTTCTGAAAAAGAGGCACTGAAAAGAATGTTACTCCGGATCCTTAGCCGGATCAATAGCGCAATATCGTCGGATAATATTCTCACGATTGACGATGTCTTTGAAGACAAAAATTTCAAAATTTTTCTGGATCTCGTCTACGACGGTATGGAAAGGAAAAAGAGTATGAGCAATGTAATTATCCGGACAAGAGTCGCATTGCGACCGCTTGAAAAAATGGAAGAAAAAGAAGCGGTTAAAGTTTTAAATCTAATGATTAACGGCATAGAAAACGTAAACCGCACATTAGCGGAAAGGAGGATTCAGCAGAAACTAAAAAGGAATCAGTAATAAAATTACCGGTTCCTTTTTTAATTGCTAAAATTATCATTTGACAAACTGTCATAAATATGATAACATAGCATATTGTGTAATTTAACAAAAAAGCTTTTTAAAGCTTTATAAAAAATTCAAAAAGGAGGATTGGGAATGAAAGATTTAAAGCAAAATATTTGGTTTGACGCGAAACTCGGAGTCATTTTGTTGGTATTATTATATTTATTGGCGTTTTGCGCCAAAGCGAAAGCCGACGAATTATCCGAGGCCTTCGCGACGGTGGAGGTGCTGTCCGCCGATTGCGCCTCAATGGGCAACGCCTGCGTTTCAGCGCGGGAATTCTCCAGCGACTTAAATCCGGCGTTAGTGGCAGTTACCACCAGTAAGGATTTTAAGTGGGGAATCAGTCCCGCTTACGCGTCCGTAAATTTCAAAAACGGGCCGGATATTCAGGGCGGTTCCTTGAGTTTTTCGGTAGCGCTTCCGAAAGGAGTGCTGCAACTGTCATACACCGGAGCCGGATCAAATCGGCATACGGATTTTATTGAAGCCGATGGGATATTAATTTCCAGTTCACTGGACTTTGATTCCCTGCAGAACTTTGGAGTCCAGTATGGGATAGATATTGTTAAAAATCTGATCAAAAAAGGCGACAAACTCTATATAGGAGCCGGGTATACTTATTCCAAGTCCAAAATATTGTCGGATCTGGCGATTATAATTCCAATGGAGGAAAGCGATCCGCTGGCAATGGATTTTTATTTGAATTCCAAATCGCGGTCGCATACCTACACGGCTGGAGCTGTTTATGTTCCAATGGAGAAAATATCACTGGGTATTGCGTATTCCTATACGCGAACCAAAACGACCAATGACACCGACATCCCGGTGGAAATCGATTCCACACCAGATGAGGAAAAAAATCGGATGAACGATTTGCGGATCGGCGCCAGCTGGAAAATTACGGATAAACTGATGCTGGCCGGCGATTACCGCCACGCGAATGTGAACAGCAATAATTTTGACCAGTATTACACCGGCGCGGAGTATTGCTTCCACGAAGCACTCTGCGTCTATGGCGGAATTCCCAATTCCGGCTGGTCGGCGGGAGCGGGATTATATCTGGAACACGGAGGCATCAATGTTGCCTACCAGTATGACCCCTATAAGCAGGTTCGCGACGATTTCGGCAAAGCCAGGGTAGTCGCGGTGACAGGATATTTATCTTTCTAAAGTGCAGTGGGCGGACAGTTCAAAATGAATTGTCCGCCGTTTTTATTTTCTTTAAAAAAGCGCGGAGAATGATTTCAGAAGTTCAACGGTATTTCCTTCTTCCACCACTGCCCATTGGCTGTTTTTTCTGAATACCGCTTTGTCGTATAAAACTGCCAGTTCAGGAAAATTATTTGGAAATTTTTCAGTGATTTTTGTCTCCACGAATTCCGGAAAATCCCTTTCTATCCTATATCCGGAGATAATTTTGATTTTAACTTTTCCCGATCTTTTTCTGGCTTCCAGCGCGGACTTGATAATTTCGCCGTTTATCTCCCGAACTTTAGGAATAATAAAGACGATTTCTTTGGCGTGAGTGAGAGGCAGATCTTCCAGCAGGAATCTCTCTCCCTCTTTTTCGGATAGCATTTTAATTTCGTTTTTTCCCGAAAGGTAATATTTGGATTTGAGCAGGGAAATGATGCGCAGATATTCCCGTTCCCGTTCTTCAATTTTCCTTTTT
>Ga0155441_123_pt2 | contig 25454 bp, 24 predicted proteins | sample RifCSPhighO2_02_FD_111889 | JGI IMG/M metagenome (GOLD analysis project Ga0155441, IMG submission 111889) | Candidatus Moranbacteria bacterium RIFCSPHIGHO2_02_FULL_40_12b
TTTATCGCTTCTCTTCTGTCCATTATTTTCCAAAAACCTTTTCCTGATTCTTTATTCCTTATTCCTGATTCAATTTCATTAATAATTTGGACTGGATTCTCTCCGTAGGGATCTTCATTAGTTAAAATGATATAATCCGCGTATCGCGATACGATTTCCCCCATCATCGGCCTTTTGCCGTGGTCTCTTTCCCCGCAGGCGCCAAAAACAGCAATTATTTTAGATTCTCCTCCTTTGGAAAAGGAGGGGTTAGGGGAGGATTTGAAAAACTTATCAATCTCTTCAAATCCCTCTGTCCTTCGGACTTCTCCCTTTTCTAAAGGGAGATTTTTTTTTATATTCGTTACTAACGAATATAACTTCTCCAGTGAATCCGGCGTGACGGCGTAGTCAATTATTATATTCATCCCTTTGCCATTCGGAACATATTCCATCCGCCCCGGAATGCCTTTGATTTTTTCCAGCGCCTTGGCGATTGTTTCCAAATTTATGCCTTCTGAAATTCCGACGCAGGCCGCCGCCAGCGCGTTTTCTACATTAAATCTTCCGGGAAGATTTAATAAGTATTTAGTATTTTGTATTTGGTATTTCGTATAATTTATTCCTTCCTCTATATTTTCCGCGATCGCTGTTTGGAATTTGTAATTTTGAATTTGATATTTATTTGGAATTTGTAATTTTGAATTTGATATTTCAAGACTGTAACCAAAAATATTTTCAGCTTTACAGTCGAGATATTCTTCCGGTCTTTCCATATCCAAATTAACTACCGCCGTTTTTGCTTTTCTGAATAATTTTAATTTTGCCGCGCGGTATTCTTCCATCGTCTCATGATAATCCAGATGTTCTCTGGTCACATTGGTAATCACCGCCGTATCGAATTTAATTCCCCAAACCCGATATTGGTCCAGAGAATGAGAGGATGTTTCCAAAACCAGATACTTGCATCCGGACTTTACGGCGTCTAAAATAAATTTTTGAATTTGAAAACTGGAAAGGGTAGTGAATTTGGACTTATTCACCCACTCTTTCTCCCCAATTTTGAAATTAATCGTTGACGCCATCGCTACTTTCCTTCCCGCTTCTTCCAGGATTTTGGTAATCATCTGCACCGTCGTGGTTTTACCGTTCGTTCCGGTCACACCTATGACTTTGATGTTTCTCCCCGGAAAACCATAGATAAAATTCGCCAAAACGGCTTGGAAAAGATGATAAATATTTTTGATCGGCTGGGGAATGATTTTTTTCATACAACTGATTTCATTTTTTGAAGCAACTTATAAATGGCATACTTTGCCTTGTTAATGACAATATCATAACTTCCCGCAAATTCAACCGGTTGGGTATTGGGCGAAAAACCGGTTTTGAATCTTGTAATACCCTGCCAACTATCGCTGGAATTTTGAATTTTGAATTTTGAATTTTGAATTTGTTTAGGATTTAGGATTTCGGATTTAGGATTTGAAATTTTTACCCCTCCTGAGTCGTAAAAATGACATCCTGCTTTCTTCGCGTCCTGAATCGCCCGCCACTGTAAAAGATACGGCGCCATGACATTCCGGTATTCATTGTCAGACGAGCCGTGAAGATAAGTGGCGGTATCGCCGTAGAATACCACAATATTAGCCGCGATTACCTTGCCTTCATATTCCGCCACATATAATTTTAAATTTTCTTTGGGAATAACTTCAAACATCTTGCGGTAATAACCTTCCGGATGGGCCGTGATTTTATTCCGCTCTGCCGTAATTTTTACCAAATTAATGAACTTATCAAGATAATTATTCTTAATTCCTAATTCATAATTCATAATTCTTATCTGAACTCCTTTCTTCTCCGCAAGCCGGATATTGTAACGCGTTTTTTCTTTCATTTCAGCCAACAATTCTTCTTCCGATTTTGTAATATCAATCACAAAAATTTCTTTCGGCTGCATATCATGGGGGGCTTTTATAACTCGCCAATTTTCGCGAATTATATACAATATGTGCGAATCATTGGCATCAAATCGAACCCACCCGGCATTTTCCTTTTTCGCTAAATTAATTAAAGTTAAATATTGTTTGCTATTCACTATTCCTTGTTCACTGATAACTGGACCCCGTGGTATGTATAAGTACTTTCCAACAATCGGAAGTTTATGTTCAATAATATTCGCCCAAAACAAATCCTCCCCCTTTTCAAAATGCCCGCTTCGCCGAATCGAGGCGAGGGGACTAGAGGGGGATTTTTGCGAAGAAATATGAAAAGTTCTTTTTCCCGTCGCCTCTTGAAACTTCCGCCATTCCTCCGATTGCAAAAAATCTATATACATAATTTATTTCCTACCCAAATTTTTCAGCGCCATTTTAATTCTCTGCCCGATATCTTTGACTTCCACCGGTATATGTTTTAGCGCTTCGCGGGCTTCAGAGACGGAATATCCCATTGAAACCAATGCTTCAATAGCGTCGGAATCGCCAATTGCTTTCGCTTTGTCCCCTTCGGAAAGATCTCCGATTTTATTTTTCAGCTCCAGAATAATCCGCTCGGCGGTTTTCCTTCCCACCCCCGAAACCTTGGTAAGTATGGACGAGTCCTCGTTGAGTATGGCCGTTTTAATTGTTTTGGGATCAGCCACGGTTAAAATTCCCAGTCCTGATTTTGGCCCGACACCGGCGATGGAAATCAGAAGTTCAAACATTTCCAGCTCTTCCAAAGTTAAAAATCCATAGAGGTCAATCGCGTCTTCGCGGACATGGGTGTGGATGAAAAAAACAACATCTTTTTTTCCGGCAATTTTACCGAAAGTATAAACGGTCAAAAACACTTTATAACCTACGCCATTCACGTCTAGCACTGCGTAATTGTCTTTAAGGTATTCAATTTTCCCCCGCAGTTTAGCAATCATGATTTCTCTACTAATTACGAATCAGTACGAATATACGAATGCTTATAGTTTATCACCTCTTTCACCTCTTGCCAAAATGGAGTCGCGGGAAAATTCTAGATTTTCAAATATGTACATAAAAACCGCTTACGCAAAGCGGCTTCACAGTTCCAAAATTACTCTTCTTTTGTTTTCTCTATTTTCAGCTTTTCTACTGTCAGATAAATATAGAAAAGATAGATAATTATTCCCAGTTTCATCACATAAAGCGGAAACCAAATGAATGTCCGGCATCCATCATAGGCATACCAGGCATAGATGGCGAGAAGCGTAAAAAGTCCTTCCCAAAACCAGCGGATTTTCTTCGCTTTTCCGAAATCGTAGGACAAATTGAAAACTAAAAGAAACAGATAGGCGGCCAGGATAAATATCCAAACCTCGGCGGGAAGCGATGCGCAAATCGGGACTGCTTTCCCCGAAGCGCAGACTACTTCTTCTCTTTCACTGACAATCGACGCCGCTTCATCATCTATTCTCGGGGTTGGATCGGCAAAGGGGCTCACGCGGGGAGAAGCGTTTTTGAAATTTCCCGGAACCAGAGATGCTTCCGTCCTGAAAAGAAAAATATCCAGTGAAAAAGAAAATACCAAAATAAGAACAATTATTCCAAATAGCAGTTTTTTGCCGATTTTTTTTGAAAAATTATCCATGTTTTTTTAATATTGATTATTCTTGCTCGACTGCCATAAACAACCTCTTAAGATTAGATCTCCTCGCTAGTTTCCATTTTACCCTCCAGAGTGAACATAACATCGTAGCGCGTGATTTCAGAAAAGTCAAATTTCGAGAGGGCAAAATAAAAAACCCCGGCGCATTCCGGAGTTTTCTGTATTTTTTTTATTATTATTTATGGAGCAGCTTTTTTCAGATTCTGTCAGTAATTTTCCACAGTTTTTTTCTGTCGTTCGGAATTTATAAGAGCAAACCTATTTGAATGGGAACGCCTTCTTTTCCATAAAATAACGGCATCCTTCAGTCCTTTCATTGTAATGGCCAGCGGCCCAGCAACAATTGAAAATCCAACCAGAGCAAAGGAGGCAAGCCAGACAATGTTTAGAATTTTATTTTTATTGGTATTTCCAACCGCCTTAATTTGGGGAATAGGACTTGCGTATTTGTTCTCGTAAATCTTTGCTGGTTCCGGACTCAAATTCGGCTCCGGAGAAAGAGCAGCTGTTTGCTCCGTTTTTTCCGCTTCAAAAACCCTTTTTTCCGCGGCAACCTGGGTACTTTCTTTTTTAACTGCGTCCACCGCACCGGCTATTCGGGCGCCAAAAAATTCAACTGCTATCAAGGCCTCATTGCCATTCACTTTTCCTTTGAAAACCGCAACTCCGATTTCCCGGTAACTCGCATTCAGGATATTGCCCCGGTGGGACTTGCTTTTCATCCACGCCTCGTGCTGTTTCTCGGCACTCTCGAAATTTATCGCCAGGTTTTCCCCCGCGTACTTATAATTATATTCATTTTTATTCAGCCAATACCAGGGCGTGACTCCGCTGGGCGAAGTGTGGGCAAAATAATCCTTTTTTAACATATCATCTGCTTTGTCGCGAGCGGCAATAGAAAGCTTGTTATTTTCAACCAGCGCTTTGAGTCCTTCTTTTATTCTTGACTTATTGACTAGCTCGATGATATTTTTGGAAGTAATTTCGCTGGCAAAAGCGGTGCAGTTAGCCAAAGCAAAAAAACCGATAACAAAAACTGCCAGTATTAATTTTTTGTATATCCTTTTTCGCATTTTGATATTAAAAAAAATAAAAAAAGTGCTTCACCCTCATTTGAAACACCCTATAAATAGCCGAAAAACGCCTTATTTCAGCCGTATCTTATTTATACTATACATCTATTATATATCAATTTTGGCTTTTTGTCAATTATTTTTATTTGCCAAAAATCAAATGCTATGCTAAAAATAAGAAGTAATTAATAATGATTTATACGAATAAATTCGGATATAATTCGTATGATAATTCGGATATGCCTATCAAGAAATCAGCCAAAAAATATATGAGGGTCTCCGCGCGAAAAGCCGCCCGCAATAAAATCATCACCGGTATTTTCCGCAGCGCCATTAAAAAGACCCGCGAGGCAGTTGCCGGAGAAAACGCCGAGGAAGCTAAAAAATGGCTGCAAAACGCGATCAAGGCGTTGGATAAAGCAGTCCAGAAAAAAGTCATTAAAAAAAACACCGCCGCCAGAAAAAAATCGCGGCTGAATAAGCTAGTAAAAAAAACTGGTCAAAAAAATCTAAGTTGAAATTTTCGAAAAAAACTATGGAAACCGAAAAAAAATTTGCTTCTCCCGGACAAGAAAAGGAGGATGAGAAAATCCAACCTATTGAAACAGCAGAAAATGGCGTCGAAAAAAAAGAGGCGATGGAAGATTTTTCAAAAAAGGAGGAACAAATGATTACAGATTTTTTAGAAAAGGAGGCAGTGAACGCCGGAGAAATTACAGGAGAAGCTAAAAAACCGGAAGAAAAAAAATCGGGAATAAGAAAGTTCCTTGAAAAGCATCCGAAAATTATCGCTTTAATTATGGCAATTACCGTTTCCACTTCGCTTATGGCGGGAAGCGTCGAAGCCAAAGAAAGCGGCTGGAACAAGTTCTGGCGGGAAAGCGGCAAGAGCTACAACTCTGCTACCTGGAAAAATAACCGCGAATACAACAAAACTAACCAGGAAATTTCCAAAATAACTCACCGAATACAGGAATTGAATTTTGAAAAAGGGCAGCTTAAGCAAAAACTTGATGACGTTTCATACAGAAAAATTAAAATTGATATGGCCGAAACGGACCAGAGAACAAAAGATAGGGAAATGCGGACTATCGAAAGGGAAGAGAATCAGATTCAAGGAAAAATGGAACGTATAGACCGGGATATATACAAACTTGAAAATCAGATCGAACAGAAACAGATTGAAAGGGAAAGAAGAGCGCAAGACAATAATTTCAAATTTATGGAACATTCCGGAAAGGTTTTTATTGAGAATGTTCTATTTCCTAAAAAGTAAGGAGGAATCTTATGATTGAACAATTAAAAGAAATCATCAAAAAATCCAAACTTTCGGAGGAAGACAAAAAATTTTGGGAGGAGCGCATTAAAAATATGCCGGAAGAAATGATTCCAGTTTTGGAAATATTATTCCAAAGCAGTGAGAAAAACATCACTCTGGTGACCGAATTGACAAAGGAAAAAATAGCGGCCGCCGGCGATCCGGAAAAACTGGAAAAAATACTGAAAAAAGAAAAAGAGCTTCTCCAGAAAGCTCTTGAATAAAAAACTCATTAATATTAAAAAAGGTAGGTTACGGTCTGCCTTTTTTCATTTGCAAAAAATATCCTAGCATCAACCAGTATCTTAATATTCTTTCACATCTCCACCACGAATTTATCCAGCGCCAGTTTAAGATTGCTGATTTTTCCCGTTTTCGCTCCGAGATCAATTTCCGCCAGTTTCTGATAAATGTTTTTCAATTTGGGAAACGTGAAATTTTTGAGCTGCGCCATTCCCTTTTGCGCCACATAAGGATGAATTTTGGCCAGTTTGGCAATTTGGTTGTTATTCCGGTCTCCTCTAAAATAAAATTCTCCGATTTTCAGAAGGTTCCGGAACTGGTAAACATACATATTGAGAACGTAAAACGGATCTTCATCCTGTTCCAGCTGATTATGAAGAAGCCGGAGCGCTTTTTTCTTATCTCCGGAAGAAAGCGCTTCAATGGTCTCAAAAATTTTGGCGTTTATTTCCGCTTTCACGAGCAACTCTATGTCGCTTTCGCTTATTTCACCTTTTTCTTTATAACTTCCCAGTTTTTTTATTTCACTGTCCAGCCGGTCCGCGTCTCCTCCGCAAAAAAAAATAAGTTTTTCCAGCGCTATTTTTGAAATCCCAATTTCGGGGTTCTCTTTTTTGAGCCATTCTAAGACCCAGCTGGAAAGTTTCGCGCCGGCTAGTTTTTCAAAATTCTGCGCCTTGGCGAATTTCAGCAAATAATTGAAAACACTATTGCTTTTTTTCGGAACTCCGCTTTCCCAAAAAACAACAACCGTATTTTTGTCCCCGGCTAAATATTTTTTTCCCTTAAAAAATTCCAGCGCTTCGCCCTGAACGGCTTCAGGCGCGTTTAATAAATTTTTGACGATAACAAGCTGTTTTTCCGAAAATAATCCTCCCGTGCCGATTTTTTCCGAAATTTTCGCGTTCTTATCCTCTTCAAAATCAACAACTCCCGGAACCGCTCCGGGACCCGTTTTTTCCAGAAATTTATTTTTTATTTCCGCCACTCTCTCCCTTGAGCGAAAAGAGTCGGAACCATACAAAAATATAATCATTAAAACACTAGAACAATGGAAACATTAAAACAATTTTGTTTTTATGCTTTAATGTTTTATTGCTTTTATGACTGCGTCCAGCGCAATGCCTGTCCCGGCTCTAGAATTTCCACCCAGATTTGCCCCGGCACAAAAGCGATTTCTTTTCCGGCATCGTCATATAAAAATAATTTGCTGTCCACCCGGGATTTGTCTTTTTTCCATGTTCCATGATACTGCTGGCCGTTCATATAATAAAAGGCCTCGCCGGAATCAGAAGTATCCATCCAGGGATCGCCCAATTGGACATTATTGTATTGCCCTTCAATCTGCTCCGACACAGCCATCATCACGACGATATTTTTCGGAGCCAGGCGCTTTCCATTATTGCGGTCGGTGTCATTCGCTTTTCCCCAGGTCCGAAAATATGAATTGGATTCCCTGTCATAATCATATTCAGCCGCGAAAGGCCCGGCGTAAGCCACCCGGAGATGGCCGCCGCTCGGCCGCTGATCTATTGCCGCCTCCGCCTGATGGGGATACCCTGAAAACTTGCTTTCCATCCGATAGCCGTAATCATTCGCGCCTTCCAAAAGTTTCGCGAATTTGGCATAACCGGTATCTACTCCGCGCATCGTGCCGTTAGCTTCTTTCCGATAACAATATCCTTTGCTAAGTCCCGGTTTCCCGGCATCGTCATTGCAGTTTATGTTGTCAATCACTCCATTATTCAATAAGTCCTTGAACCATTGCATATCCGAACGTCCCCAATGAGCAAATATAGCGTCAAGACCTTTCGCCAAATGAACGAAATCATGCCGGGCACTCCGCATTGAACCGACGTCATCCGGATTGCCGCAGATATAAACGCCCATCAGACGGGTGATAGTCGCGGTAATCACCGGCATTTCAATCACCATATCCGCGTCGGAAAATCCGGCCGCCGGGCGCGCCGGAACATCCGCCGGCTGCATCACCGCTATTGGCCTTCGGTTCCAGTTTTCGCAGGAAAGCCCGGAAATCGGGCTCACCGGCTCGGTATTGGCCGGCTCGGTGCTGACGGGAGTTCCTGATTGATTGTCAATTTTTATCTGATTTACTTTTGCTTTTCTTCCGACGGTAAAGTAAATCAGCCCGCCGGCAATGATTATCGCCACTAGAGCGACAATTGTTTTTTGTTTATTTGCCATTTTTGCAATTTTTGTCTTCGAGGTACGAGAAGCTACAAAAATTAGCATCCCGCACCAATTCAACAATTTTTAATTTAAATTTTAATTTAAAACTAAGCCGCAGGCGATTCCGTGAATAAAATTTTAAACTGTATAATAATTTTATTCGGAATTTGGTGCGGGATTACATTTTTTACTTTTGGCATCTTGGGCAAAAAAACGCGCTCCGTTGCCCAATCTTAATTCGCTTTATTATTGTACCACATTTTTTGCATTTTTGCTTTTCGCGGCGGTAGACCCGCAATACCTTTTGGAAATTTCCCGGCGCGCCGGAAGTGTCGCGGTAATCGGAATCAGAAGTTCCCCGCAGTTTTACGGCTTTTTTGAGGATTTTTTTGATGGAATTATATAATTTTTTTCTTTCTGAAGTGTTTATTTTTTCCGCGGCTCTAGATGGTAAAATTCCGGCGTCAAATAAAATTTCCGACATATAAATATTTCCGATTCCGGCAATTAAATTCTGGTCCATTAAAATATCCCTTATCATTTTATTTTTTCTTTTTTCTAAAATTCCATTAAATTTATCAAAGGTAAATTCCTTATCTATCGCGTCAACTCCCAGCTTTTTAATCTCTTTTAACTCCTTTAATTTATCCGCATCCACCAAAACAATTTTTCCAAATTTCCGCAAATCGGAAAATTCCAAAGTTTTAGTTGTTAGTTGTTTGTTGTTAGTTATTAGCTTCCAAATATGATGTACATATTGATTCACTCTATCACTAAAATAGTCATTCCTTAATTTTGATTTTTGATTTTTGATTTTTGATTTTATTAAAAGGTGTCCCGTCATCTTTAGATGAATATAAATAGTTTTCCCGCCGGATAAATCAACAAAAATATTTTTTCCCAGCCGCCTCGCTCCCAAAATTTTACGCCCTTTAATTTCTTTTCTAAAAGCTTCGAGTGATTTTCCCTTAATTGCCTTCGGCCAATCACTCCAAAAATCGGCGATCATATCGCCTTTGATTTTCTTGTTTAAGTCAGAAATTATAGTTTCTACTTCTGGCAGTTCGGGCATTTGTTTAGCTTTTTAGAAATTAGCTTCTTAGCTTGTCAGGAAAACAAGAGTATAATTGTGGTATAATTAAATCGCATTCAAATTCTATCACTTAAAACAAAAAATACATACAATAATGTCCCTCCACATCCGCCATCATAGTTATCAATTCCTGAAAGACAAGGAAATGAACGAGCTTTATGTTTTTTATGGCATTTTTAATTTTGCCTTAGAGCTGATTTCTATTTTTGTCCCAATTTATCTTTACAAAATTGGCTATTCCATCCCTTGGATTATTTTCCATTATTTCATCACTTCCCTGGTTTTTGTCGCTTTTTCCTATACTGGCGCCCGGATAGTTTCCCGAATCGGAATAAAGCATTCTTTTCTGGTCACGGTCCCGCTTTTCATCACTTACTTTCTGGGACTGCATTTCATTCCGGATTTTCCCGCCCTCTTTTTTATCCTGCCGGCAATCCGGGCAGTGAAAATGGTCCTTTTCAATTTCAGCTTCCATCTTAATTTCATCAAACATTCCGACCGGAAAAATCGGGGAAAGGAAGTGACTGTCGCCCAGGCCAGCGCTCTGGCTGCCAGTTTTCTGGCGCCTTTTTTCGGTGGCGCTATCGTCAAATTCGCCAATTTTCCCACTCTTTTTATTACTGGATCGCTTATTCTTCTGGCTTCAGTTATTCCTCTTTTTATGAGCCGGGAATGCTATGAAAAAACCGACTTCAACCGGAGAAATCTTTTCCGCGACATTTTTCGGAGGGAAAATATTCCCTATGTGATGAGTTTTTCCGGCTATGCCATTGAATCATGGATCGGGTTTATCATCTGGCCTATTTTTTTGTATCTTATTTTCTTCAATACCGAATCAGTCGGGGCCGCCACTTCCCTTACCACCATTCTCACTTTTTTGATTTTCTATTATATCGGAAAAGAGTCCGACAAAAAGGACAAGAGACAGCTCCTTAAAGTGGGGACTGTCCTTTATTTTTTCGGCTGGCTGGGCCGGATCTTCGTCGACAGCTTTACTTCGATCCTTTTTATTGATACCTATAAAAATCTCAGCCAGCATTTCCTCTATATTCCCTGGTCGGCTTATTTTTACGATCTGGCCGCCAAAGGGAATTATTTCAAATTCATTGTCCAGCGGGAAATTATTTTCAATGTCGCACGCATTGCTGTCTTGCCGCTCCTCATGCTGATATTTTCCGCCAACTTTCACCCATTTGGAATTTCTTTTTCACTAGCTGCCTTTTCCAGCCTTTTTTACATCGCCCTTAACAAAAAAACTGTCTAGATCTCCCCCCAATTATCCCCGATTTTTGCATTCACCACTAAAGGAACTTTTAATTTATAAACATTTTCCATAATTTCCTTCACTTTCTTGGAAACTTCTTCGGATAAATTTTCCTTGACTTCCAAAATAATTTCGTCATGCACTTGCAAAATCATTTTAATATCATTCGGATTTAATTCGGATTTAATTTGAACTAGATTCGCATGCATACTAATCATGGCCAGTTTCATAACATCCGCCGCCAGACCTTGAATCGGCATATTGATCGCCATTCTTTCTCCGGCATTCTGCACCTGGAAATTGGGCGAGTTTATTTCGGGAATATAGCGGCGGCGGCCTATTTCCGTTTCCACATAGCCGTTCTTTTTCGCGAATTCTTTGGTGTCGCGGATATATTTCGCCACGCCGGAAAATTTTTCCATATACTCATCAATAAATTTCTTGGCCTCATCCCTTTCAATCCCCGCGGCCTGCGAAAATCCGAACACGCTCATCCCGTAAATCACCCCAAAATTCAGCGCTTTGGCGCTCCTTCGCATTTTTTCCGTCACTTGGCTTATGGAAACTTTATAAATCTGCGCGGCGGTGATTTTATGAATATCATCGCCCCGATGAAACGCCTCGATTAATTTTTTGTCACCGCTCACGTGCGCCACTGCCCGGAGGTCAATCTGCGAATAATCGGCGCTTATCAGTTTCCAGCCCTCCTCGGCCACGAAAGCGGTGCGCAGCAGCTGCCCTAAATCGCTTTTAACGGGAATGTTCTGCATATTGGGATCGGATGAAGAAAGCCGGCCGGTGGCGGTGACCGCCTGATTGAAAGTCGTGTGGAGGCGCGACTTCTTGTCCGCCAAATCCGGCAAGACATCAAGATAAGTGGTTTTTAATTTAAAAAGTTCGCGATACTCTTCAATTTTTTCTATTATTTTGTGCTTGCCCCGAAGTTTTTCCAATTCCGATGAGGCGGTAGAAAATCCTGTTTTCGTCTTTTTTATTTCTTCAGTCGGGAGTTTAAGTTCTCCAAAAAGAACTTCCGCCAATTGCTTCGGGGAATTAATATTAAACTGTTCTCCCGCCAGATGATGAATATTTTTTTCCAAATTTTCTATATTGCTCCCTATTTTTTCCGAAATTCCCTTGAAAATAACATCATTAAGTTTTATGCCGTCCATTTCCATTTCCGCTAAAATTTTACAAAGCGGCATTTCGATCTGATTGAAAACATATTCCAAATTCCCCCTCTCCTCAGTTGAAGGGAGGACTGCCTGCCCGCCAGTGCCAGGCTTTGATAGGCGGGGGGAGGGGTGTTGAAAAGCTTTTTGTTCGTTTGAAATTTTTTTAATTTTTTTCTCATAAATCTGTCTCAGTTTGAAAATATGGTCCGCGGCGCGGCAAATTTTTTGGGCGATTGCCTCTTCCGATTCCACTTCTAATCCCAATTGCCCGGACTTTTCTTTTCCTGAAATTTCTTCGCCTAATTCTTCAAGAACGACATTTTTAAACTCAACTTTCCCCCCCGGATTCAAGACATAGGCCGCCAGCATAATGTCGAAATTCGCGCCTTCAAGTTTTATATCATATTTTTTTAACACCTCATAAACGTATTTCAAATCATATCCGATTTTTTTAATATTTTCATCTTCAAAAATATTCTTAATTCTTAAATCATAATTCTTAATTCTCGGCAGATAGGCGGCTCTTCCGGTTTTCCAGGAAAACGCGATTCCCAAAAGATTGCTGCTATAAGATTTATCCCCGCCTCGCGTCGACTTGTCTCCGTGAGTCGAGGCGGGACCCGTGGTTCGAAGATAAATCGCAATTTCTTTTTGTTCGCTCAATAATTTTATAAACTCGTCAACCTTATCTTCAATAATTAATTCAAACTTGAAATCAACCACCCCTCCCTCACTCCCTCCCCTTGATAAGGGGAGGGATGGGGAGAGGTTGCTGTCCGGCAATCTCTTTATCAAACTGAAAAAATTCAGCTCATTAAAAAATTCAATCACTTTTTTCCTGTCAAAATCATGGGTTTTTGTTTTTTCAATATCAAGTTCCACAGGCGATTTTGTTTCAATCGTCCCCAGTTTCTTGCTTAAGATGGCGTTGGTTTTGTCGCGTTCCAGTTTTTCCCTGGTCGCGCCTTTTATTTCCGCGATATTGCGGTAAACATTTTCCAAAGTTCCGTATTTTTTGAGAAGTTCCGCGGCGGTTTTTTCCCCGATTCCTTTGACGCCCGGAATATTATCGGACGGATCGCCGCGAAGGCCTTTGAAATCAGTCAGTTGCTTAGGCAGTAGCCCGTATCTTTCCATTACTTTTCCTTCGTCATACTCGACCGCGTCGCTGATTCCCCGGCGCATGGTATAGACCTTCGTCTTGGGACCAATCATTTGCAAAGTATCAAGATCCCCGGTAACGATAATATTCTCAATATCTTCTTCAGACATTTCCGATTGCCTGACAAGCGTTCCGATAATATCATCGGCTTCAAACCCTTCTTTTTCGTAAATGGGAATGTTGAAAGCGCGAACTAATTCTTTGACGCGGCCAATCTGCGCGTAAAGCTCGTCCGGCGCTTTCACCCTCGTGGCTTTGTAATCCGCGAATTCCTTGTGGCGGAAAGTCGGCGCTTTCAAATCAAAAGTGGCCAGAATGTAATCCGGCTTGAATTTATTAATCACATTCAAAAGCGTGGAAGCAAATCCATAAACCGCATTTACCAGTTCGCCTTTTTTCGTCGTCAAAGGCGGCAATGCGTGATACGCCCGGTGAATAATAGCGTTGCCGTCAATGAGGAGAAGTTTCTTCTTTTCCTTGTTCATAAAATTATTGTTTTTTATTTCAACAAATCATCCAGCTCACAACGAAGCAATGTTGATTTATTAATCAGGATCTGTTCTTTAAGATTCAAATTATCCGCCGTCATTCTAATCAGTTTGGTAATGATTCTGTCACCTAACATAATGTTATTGTTTTTCTTGAAATAATCTTCGGTCTTCTGATGAAAAAGTTTGGCGTATTTTTTCAGCTTTTCCTGAGAAGCCGGCTTTGAAGTCAAGCCGTTACTTGAAAATTTAATTTTGTCTTCCAGTTTTTTATCCGCCTCAATAGACAAATCAACATCTTCAATCCAATAATCGCTAATCATATAAGTAATAAGAATTGATACAGTTTCTTCTGTTTTATATGAATAATGAAAATAAAAATTATCAGAACGCAAATCCTGATATATTTCAACACCCTCAAACTCTATTATTGTACGGATTTTATATTCATCCAAAAGCCTTAAATAGCTCTTTCGCCAATTTTTAAGCCAATTGGCAATAAATGTTTGATCCACAAACAAAGGTGATAAATCATTTTTAAGATTTTCATCAGTTTTAGGATTATTTAATATTTTTATCGTAATCTTATCAAATAATGTCCTAGGGTCTTTTATATCAATGTCTTTAGCAGTCAAGTAATCAAAATCCGGTACGACTTTTTTGCCCATATACCAAAGCAAGTCATAAATGTCGCGTCCTTTTTCTTCATAAAGCGCGTCTCCTACGCCGCGAGTGCCACGCAAGAAAATAGCGGCCAACTTACTCGCCATAAGCGCGCCCATATTGTATGTCAAAATAACAAATGAAAGCTGATCGCGATTTATCGGTCGGCGTTCGGTTATGGTTTTCGGGGCGGCAAAATGATTAAGATCAATTTTTACATGCACCTGACTTGACGAATGGCCAAGATTTAACTCTTTGCCAACATTAAATATTAATTTTAACCCACGGCGATTAGTTATTTTCACTACTAAGAAATCGGCGCCGGCACCATAAGTGTTAACAAAATAATCTTCAACCTCATTTTTTAACTCTTTCAAAAATTTCTCTTCTACTTCGTGAGAAACTTCAAAATCCAAATCAACAGACATGCGATCAAGTCCGTGAATTATGCGAAGCGCGGAACCGCCATACATGATCCACTTGCTATATTCCGGATGATTATAGATAAAGTTAAGAACATAATACTGCAGTATTTCTTTAACTTTATTCTTTTTTACATTAGGATCAACACTAGCATAACCGGATAATTCTTCGTCAATCCTATTTTTTAAATTTTTTAATATTTGTTCGCTCATATAAATTTTTAATCATTGAGTAAAATTTTTTCTGTTCCATTTTATCTATTTCATCGATATCTATTCGCAACTCTTCTATCAGTCCTTTGATCGTCCCTAGTTTAACACCTCGAAACTGATGAGTCCTGAAATACAACAGGTCAAACAATGCCTTTGATGGAGAAGCGATATAAAAATCAAACCTGCCTGCTGGCGAGGCAGGATTTCCTTTTACCAAAGAAAAATCTGAAAATAAATTTCTCCTAATTGACTGATAAGTGAAATTGCCGGCTTTTGTCTGATAGTTTCTTGTGACCTTGGAAGTAACTGAAGTTATAGAGTAAATTGCTTCGGTAGCAAGGTTATAATACTGGAGAGCAGCCCAGGAACTCACATATGACGGAGTACGAAGAATATTTGCAAGATAAAACGAGTATGAAATGTCCGTTCTATTTTTCTCAAAAAAATCCGCCGATACATATAATCCCCTTTTAAGCTGCATGATTTCTTTATATTTCAAAAATCGGCTGATATAAGTGTCAACCGTAGAATCTCCAAGCCCCAACTGTTTGCCAAGCTGATATACAATGCTTTTATTGAAATGGGGTAATGATTTTAGCTGTTCTAGCAGGTTTTTTTTGCTTTTCATAATTATGACTAAAGTGTATCATAAGCGAAACAAACTGTCAAGTACTCGCCTCTTTCTAGTGGTAAGCGGCGGAAGCGCGTGATAAGCGCAGTGGATTATAGCGTTGCCGTCGATTAATAGAAGTTTCTTGGGATTTTTGTCCATACATTAAGTATATATTGACTATAAAATATTACAACCGCGAACTGGACAAAAACAGCCATTAAGATAATATGAAGTCAGGCAGTTTTTTGAAAAGTTAATATGATACATAAAGAGGAGGTATGGAAAATGAAGTTTCCTATTTTGTCAAAATTGTTTAGTTCTTTAGGAATTGATACCAAAAAACTACTGGCAAAAATGTCCGGAGATCACGGAAAAGTAATGGCCGAGAAAGAATTATACGACCGTTTCATGGAATCAGAAATCGGAAAAAAAATTAAAAACTTACCCGGCGGCAAAAAGTGGGTTTTTGTGCTTTTTAATTATTTTTTTTCCGGAATCGTTGACCAAAAATTCAATCCTGGAAATTCATTTTTTGGGATGATCTTCAAGGATATGCTGGATGATGCCGCTTCAGAAATTTCAAAAAGGACGATTAACGGCGCGCCGGGAAAGCCGCTTATCCCTTCCGAAAATCCCGCGGTGAAAATGGCTTTTATTGAGATGCTTATGAAGATGAATCCGGAAAAAGCGGCTATTCTTATAAACCGGCTGGTGGAAATGAACGAAAATGAACGAAGGGCTTTCATAAAGGAACTTGAAATGATAGTGATGCCGGAAAATTTCGCGAAACTTTCCGAATTGGACGAGGAAACTTTCGCCAATCTTGGAAAAATTTCCCAATCGAAAGGGCTTACACAAAAGGTGCAAGAAACTACTGGAGAAATTCTAGATGATATAAACAGTTTTCTAAGATCAAAACTATAAAAGGAGGGAAATAAAATGTCAATTACGCAAAAAGGGTTGGAAACAACAGACTTGCTTTACCAGCATGGCAAAAAAGCCACAAAAAAATATCTTCTTTTATTATTTTCAGGAATCGCGCTCGCCTTTGTCCCTTTTCTGATTATGAGCTGGGTTGGTGTGGAAACCGGATCAAGATGGTTAATAATGATGGGTGGAATATGGAGAGTTATTATTGGAGTAGGAGTGTCAATAATATTCGCTTTCATAGCTATTCCAATATTATTATTCACAAAAGGAAGAGAAGGGCCTGCAATATACATGCGAGCAGTGCTTGGAGCAGTTTTAGTAGCGCTTAGCACCTCTCTGATTTTGATGATAACTCCCCTAACATCAAACACACAGAATATTCCTATCTTTATTATGTGCCTAATAATAGGCGGCATAATAATCACGGTTAATTTCAACGTCAAACCGATCGCCTGGCTAGTGGGAATAGTATTTTTTCTCACTTTTCTGTCGTTCTTTTTACCAAACAAATTCAGTGAAGCGGGGCGCGCAATTCACGAATTCGACCAGGGATCTCTGGATCTTCCCAGATTTTCAGAATTAGAACCAAAAGTTCGCAATACTTTGCCGAAAAGGGAACATGGTAATGAACCTCATTTAGAATCTCAAAAGGCAATGCCCCCTCAAACCGAAAAATCAGAAACGCTAGCGCCAATCGCGCCCAGTCATGACATCGCGGTGATAATCTCCAATTCTCCCGGTGACTCCGAACTTATCGCTTCCGCTTTGCGGGAAAAAGGAAAAGACGCGGTCTCGGCGACCAGTTTAACCCCAAATTTAGCAAGATACATCATTAAAGGAAGAAAACTGGTCAAATTTGTTACTGATAGGACATTTGGAAGCTCGGATATTATCGAAGCCCGTGTATCTTTTGATATCCAGATGATTGACGCCCAAAGCGGAACTGTTATAAAAAATTTCCACGTAATCAAAAATTACAGCGGATTATCCCGGGAAAGCGCGGAAAGAACCACAACCAAATCGGCCTTGGACTCGGTTAATGAAAACTTATCGTAATAAGAATTAAGCCAGCTGGCAAATTTGCCAACTGGCTTTTATAATTACTAATATTCGTTAGTAGTTTTTTCTCCGCGGCATTCCTTTTTTATTTCATCGCTTATTACCTTGCCGTTTTCTTCCTGCGTCAAATGAACCTTAGTGCATTTTGTTTTCGCGTTATACTCCACTGGTTCCGCGTGCACCCATTTGCTTCCGTCTTCGGAACGATAATCAACCGGCTTTCCTGTTTGCGCCGCTTCTTTTGAAGCGCGCATAGAAATATCAGTAATAGTCGCTCCGGCTATCGCTCCCAGCGCTCCGCCGATTACTGCCCCCCTCCAGGGATTTTTACTGTCTAGAAGCGCGCCGGCAATGCCCCCGAGCGCTCCGCCCGCTCCCACTCCCTGCGCGTGATAAGCGGTGCAACTGGCCAGTAATGCCGCAAAACAAATCAAAACAGCCATACAAATTAATCTTTTCATTTTTCACCTCCTTTTTAAAAAATTTTATTTTAAGGTGCTGCCTGATTCATCGAATTATTCAATCTCTTATTCCTCCAGCCCCTCCTGGACCGCTTTATTTTGCGCGTCTTCCAACTTCTTCACATTGGTTTTCGCCCGGTCTTTGGCGTTAAGCCACGTGTTAATATACCCTGACGGCCGCTCGCCACTTTCCGCGCTATTATTCTCTGTCGGCTGGTTTTTTGGATTATTTTCAGAGCTTTTTTTTGAACAACCGAAGAGAACAAATAATACACCGAGTATTATGATTATGAAATATAACCTATTGGATTTCATGTTGTCAAGAATAAATTTCTATTTAAATATTATCCTTCGTTTATTTTTGCCCGCATCGCGCCTGCCTCGCTTGGTCAAGGCGGGTCGACTAGCGTCTTTCGCGAGTCGAGGCGGGCCTACCCACTCAAATTTAATCCATAAGGCCTTTCTGGGAATAATCTTTTTTATCCGGTCCGCCCATTCCACTAACACAATATTACCACCGCTTATGATTTCTTTCCAGCCCAAATTGAGAATATCTTTGGCCTTGACCCTATATGCATCTATATGATAAATGTTTTGGGTTTTGGGTTTTGATAATTTAGATTTGTTTGGGATTTGGGATTTGGGATTTGGGATTTCTTTTTGGTAATTTTTAATTACCAAAAAGGTAGGGCTCGTATGCGGCCCTTTCAATCCCAGCCCTTTTAAAAATCCCTGCGCGAAAGTGGTCTTGCCGGAACCCAAATCACCTGAAAGGCAGATAATAAAAGCGCTTTCAATGTTCAACCTTGAACGAGAAAAGGTTGAACCTTTGCGGCCTTTCCCTATTATAATTTCTTTGGCTAAAAGCCCGCCGAGTTCTTGGGTTTGTTTGGAATTTTGGGTAATAAAAGTTTTCTTTTCCATAACGCAAGATTATAACAAAAATGGAAAAATAAAAAGAGGGTCGGCGAAATTTCAATGAAAGTTCACCGCCCTCTAAAAAATCAGTTCAGTAGCGAGGAGGAGGCGCATAAGTAGGTGCAGGAGTATTCCCAGCGCCTAGAAAGGCTCCGCCGATTCCGCCAAGGACCGCTCCTTTAACAGGATCCCCTTTGGTTACGGCAGCGATTGCCGCCCCGGTGCCCGCGCCAATCATTCCCCATATTCCAGCATTAGTTAGCATATTGCGCTGGTATTGCGTTTCCATTCCGGCACAACCAATACTAAATAATAATATCATCCCTACAATAAGCATCTTCTTCATCTTTCTCCTCCTATTCTTCCCGATTTTTCGGGATTTTATGGTTTTTTGATTGATTTTTAATGATACTAAACTTCAACCCATTATACACCAGATGAATAATAAAGTCAAGCGGCTTGGTTGACATGTAAAATAATCTCTGCTAGTTTGTAATACTAACTATAAAGCTTTAAATTTCAAACTTTAATTCTAAATTCGGATTTCGAAATTCGAAATTCTGCAAGTTATGGCTCTTGAACCAATCCAGCAAATAGAAAACCTCCTTGGGCAATCAAAAAATATTTTGATAATCCTGCCTGAAAATCCCAATGGCGACGCGATCGGAGCGGCTTGGGCTCTTTATTACTTTCTCCAGAAAAAAAATTCCAAAACCGCGATTATTTTACAGGATAAAGAAAAAACTTCGGAAAAATTTGATTTTTTGCCCAAGCCCAAGAATATCACTGATAATATCTCCGGCTCGCGGGATTTTATTTTGTCTTTTAACACCGAACATAATAAAATTCTCGGCTCCCGGACGGAAATAATTGAAAAGGAATATAGGATTTACATAACTCCCGAACGCGGCTCGATTGATCCTCGCGACTTTTCTTTCATTCCGGCAAAATTCAAATTTGATTTGGTTATCGCCCTGGCTTGCCCCGACAAGGACTCAATGGGAAAAACTTATGAGGAAAATCCCGACATCTTTTATGAAATTCCGGTAATTAATATTGACTTCCACAGCACTAATGAAAACTTCGGCCAGATTAATATGATTAATATGACTTCTTCTTCTGTTTCGGAATTATTGTTTGAAATTCTGGAAAAAATCGACGAACCCGCCATTGATCCCGATATTGCCAGCTGCCTTTTGGCGGGAATAATTGCTGCCACGGAAAGTTTCCAGGCAAAAAACACGACACCCAAAGCGCTCAAAATCTCGGCCCGCCTCATGGATAAAGGAGCTGACCAGCAAAGAATCATCCAGTACCTTTATAAAACCCATTCTTTATCGCTTCTCAAACTTTGGGGCCGCGTCATGGCCCGGCTCAAGTGGGATCCGGAAATGAAACTCGCCTGGTCCCTGATACTCATAGAGGATTTCGTCCAAAGCCGGAGTACTCCCCAAGATATTCCCACCATACTTGATAAAATAAAAGACAACTATTCAACGGGAAAAATTTTTCTGGTCTTGTATAATGACACTGCTGACTCCGTAGTCGGAAAAATTAAATTCGCGGACGGCGCAAAAACAGAACAGCTTCTCTCGCTTACGGGAGGGAAAATCCAGGGCAATCTTCTCGAATTTAGGATGGAAAACAAAGGAATAAGGGAGGCAGAGGCGGAGATATTGGAAAAATTGAAACTGGTTATATGAGAAAGACCCTGGATTCAGGGTCTTTTTTAAAACAAGGTTTATTTGTCTTGAAAAATAAGCTATAATTAACAGTAGAGAAAAATGCTTCAAGCCAGTTCCGGAAATATTTTTGCCAGCCATGAGTTAAAATAAAAACGGATTAATTTGCAAAAATAAAACTTGCCCGAAATTGGCGCGGAAGTGAAAATTAATGGTAAAAGTTTCAAAGAAGCCGGCAATAATCACGGACGGAGAAAAACAGGAGAGTACTTTCCAGGTCTTAAAAAAGATGCGCCAGGAAAGCGAAGAGGAAAAAGCGTCGGCTCTGGCAAAAGAAAACAATCTTCCTTATATCGATCTCAATCTGATACCCGTGACGACGGAGGATGTTTTTTCGCTGCCCGAAAAGGAATCACGGTCCTACGGCATTGTGGTATTCCAAAAAGGAGGAAAAGACGTGAGAATCGCCACTCATAACCCCAAAAAAGAAGGGTTGGAGGAATACGTCGCAAAAATTCGGAGCGAAAAAGGATGGGATATCCACCTTTTTGTCGTTTCGATGAGTTCACTGGAAAAAATTTGGAATAGATACAAAGAAAGCCCGATGCTTGAAAATCTCGACCTTTTCCATCTTTCTCTGACTGGAAAGGATCTTGAGGAATTTGAGTCAAAATTCAAGGATTTATTGGATCTGAAAAACAGGATTAGCGAAATTCCCACCACGCAGATTATGGAAATTATGACAGGCGGGGCGATTAAAATGGAAGCTAGCGATATCCACTTCGAACCCCAAAGCGATACTATGCGCCTCCGATATCGAATAGATGGGATGCTTCAGGACATTGGAACTTTCCCGCTTGACATTTATCACTCAGTTCTTTCCCGCATAAAAATGATGGGTAAAATGAAAATAAATCTCCGCGATGTCGCCCAGGACGGCCATTTCTCGATAAATATTGAAAATAGGAGGATAGACATAAGAGTCAATATAATTCCCGGAAGGTTTGGAGAAAGCACGGTAATGCGTCTACTCGACCAGTCAAAAGTCATGATCCCAGTTGAATCATTAGGGCTGCGCGGGCTGGCGTATGAAAGAGTCCAAAAAGAAATGGTAAAGACCACCGGCATGATTTTAACGACCGGTCCCACCGGTTCCGGCAAAACCACCACTCTTTATTCCCTAATTAATAAACTTAACGAGCCCGACGTAAAAATAATAACCATTGAAGATCCGGTAGAATACGAATTAAAAGGAATTTCGCAAACTCAAATAGCGAAAGACCGGGGCTATACTTTCGCTGAAGGCCTGCGGGCAATTGTGCGTCAAGACCCGGACATAATATTGGTAGGCGAAATCCGCGATGAAGAAACGGCCGATATTGCCATTAATTCCGCCCTTACCGGCCATCTAGTCCTTTCCACGCTCCATACCAATAATGCTCCGGCAACCATTCCCCGCCTTCTTGAAATGGGAATTAAGCCGTCTCTGATTCCTCCCGCGTCGAACGCTTTTATCGCCCAGCGCCTCGTCAGAGTTCTTTGTTCCCATTGCAAGGAAAAGTATGTTCCAGCCAAAGAAACAACTGAAACAATCAAGAGAATTTTGTCAATAATTTCTCCCAAGGCGAAAGTTGAAATACCCAGAGAAATTGAATACCTATACAGGTCCAAGGGATGCACTAAATGCCATAATACCGGCTACAAAGGCCGGCTGGGAATTTTTGAGATCATGACGATCAATGAAGAAATTGAAAAATTAATTCTTGAAATGGCGGGCGAAAGCGACATCATGAGAGCGGCTCTTGAAGACGGCATGATAACGATGACCCAGGATGGAATCCTGAAAGCGGTGGAAGGTATCACCTCAATGGAAGAGGTGTGGCGCATTACCGGCCAAATTGAATTTCTTGAGGATATTTACGACAAACTGATGGCGCAATCCCTTTCCCGTTCAATTTCCATTTCGGAATCGGACCTGGATAAGACGGAAGAAAATATATCGTCATTTGAAAAAATAAACAAACTTATCAATAGTTCCAATCCGAAAGAGGTAGCGAGAATTATGCTGGCTTGCGCGCTCATAATGAAAGCGGGGGATATACATATCGAGCCGGGAGAAAAAGACGTAAAAATAAGATACCGGATTGACGGAATGCTTCAAACGGTCTCAACTATCCCATTAAATGGATACCCTGCCCTTCTGGGAGAAATTAAATTAATAAGCGGTTTTAAGACGGAAACAAGGGAAGGTGTGATAGACGGAAGATTTGCCATAAGTTTGGAAAAGCCCATTAAAAATTCCAAAGAAACAAAAGTTGACGTCAGAGTTTCCATTATTTTAGGCGGTTTCGGAGAAACAGTGGTTATGAGAATACTCAGCAAATCAGCCGTTGTCGCTTTGGACATAAATATGCTCGGAATAAGAAAGTATAATCTTGATAAAATTATGAACGAGGCGAAAAAACACACTGGGATATTCCTTAATACCGGTCCGACTGGGTCGGGGAAAACAACGACCTTATACAGTTTGCTTAAAATATTAAATACCCCTGATGTAAAAATAATCACCGTTGAAGACCCGATAGAGTTCCAATTGGAGGGAATTCTCCAGACGCAAGCCAATGATAAGGGCGGGTATGATTTTTCAACCGCTTTGAAATCGCTGTTGCGTCAGAATCCCGATATTTTAATGATTGGGGAAATTCGGGATGAAGAAACAGCGAATATCGCGACCCAACCGGCTCTTACCGGACACCTTATTCTTTCCACCCTGCATACCAACGATGCCGCCTCCACTATTCAGAGAATTATCAATATGGGAATCCGGCCGGATGATCTGGCAACGGCCTCCAATGCTTTTATGGCTCAACGGTTGGTCAGAAAACTGTGCGATTGCAAGCAGAAAGCCAGTCCGACGAGCGAAGAAGCGGAAAAAATAAAAAAAGTGGTTGGTTCCATATCGCCGAAGACCGGTTTTGCGAACACGAAACTCACCCATATATACAAACCCAAGGGCTGCGTCAAATGTAATAATATTGGATACATCGGAAGAACCACCATATGCGAGATTTTACAGATTGACGAGGATATGCAGGAAATGATTTCCCGCAACGCGCTTTCCGCCCAAATCAAAGAAAAGGCGGTGGAAAACGGCATGCTCGCCATGGAACAAGACGGGATTTTGAAGGCGCTAGAGGGAGAAACTTCATTGGAAGAAGTAGAAAGAGTGGTGAAAATCTAATATGTCTTATAAATTTCTTTTAGCAATATGCGTTTATCTTCCTTTTCAGCTGGCAATCAGTCCGACTCCGGAAATTGACCTGGCTTCAATTAGAATTTTAATCATTCTGCTGTTTTTTTCTTGGATTCTGGAAGGACTAAAAAACAAAAAATTAATTCTTCCCGCTAAAATTCCGCTTCTTTTGGTCTTTTCTTTCTTATTTTTTTGCGCGCTTTCTTTGGCAGTTTCTAAAAACATTAACTGGTCTTTTCGCAAACTGGCTTTTCTTTTTTCTATCTTTCCTTTATATTTTATTGCTTCCGCTTTGATAAAAAACGGCAGCGAATACAAAAAAATAATAAAATTATTGGTTTGGGGCGCGGGCCTATCCGCTATTATCGGACTGGTCCAGTTTATTATCCAGTTTGTTGCCGGATTGGATTATTCAATGAAATTATGGTCTTTGGTTATCCGGCCTTTTCTAGGAACGGCTTTTTCCCAGGCGGTGATGGATAATCCCAGCTGGCTCGTTAACCTTTCCGGAAAAACCGTCTTCCGCGCCGTTTCTCTTTTTCCCGACCCTCATATGTTTTCCTTTTATCTCGGAATGGTTATTCCCTGGTCGATTGCGTTGTATTTTGAAGAAAAGAAAAAATTATACGCGCTGATTTTTATTGTTTTATTGGCGGCTGATTTTTTGACCTTCTCCCGCGGAGGATATCTTGGCCTTATGGCAGGAATAATATTTTGGCTGCTATTCTCCGGAAAAAAAATAATCGCCGCCCACAAAAAGAAATTTGCTTTTGGCTTGATAATCCTGTTTTTGATTATTTTTACCAAAAATCCGGTCAGCCGCCGCCTTGTTTCCAGCTTTGATTTGGGCGAAGGATCGAACCAGGGGCGCCTTGAAACATGGAAGCAGTCCTTTGAAGTTATTAGGAAAAATCCCCTGTTGGGAGTGGGGCTGGGAAATTATCCTCTGGAAATAAAACCCAGCGCTGATTACCGCGAACCGATTTATTCCCATAACTTATACCTGGACATCGCCGCGGAAACGGGAATTTTAAACGCCGTTATTTTCATTGCGCTGCTGTTGTCCGCCATTATTTCTTTTATTAAGAAATCCGCGCGGAATAATTTTTTCATGGCCGGAGCTGTTTCTCTTGCCATTTTTTCCGCCCATTCCTTTTTTGAAACCCCGCTTTTTTCCGTCCATATTTTGCCGCTGCTTTTGATAATAATATCATTGAGCCATGATAATCAAAAAGCTTATAATATTTAACCGTATACAATTTATAGCGACCGCTATAAATTGTATACGACGCCATATTTATAAAATGAGCAGGATTATAAATATAAAAAATTTGATTTATATAGTCGTATTCTCTACGCCTTTATATCTTATTAAATTGAAAATATTCACTATCCCGACAAATGTTTTGGAGTTGCTTATCTTGCTTGCTTTCTTTTTCCGGCTATATGAAAAAAAAACAAATGTCAAATGTCAAATGTCAAATGTCAAATGTCAAAAATACTTCCTTCCCGTATTCCTCATCCTGCTCGGCCTTTTCGCCTCAACTTTAATAAATCACAATTATCATGTTGGTTTCGGAATAATTAAAGGTTGGTTCGCAATGCCTTTAGTCATTGCTTTTCTGATAATAAAAGAA
>Ga0155441_141_pt2 | contig 25145 bp, 28 predicted proteins | sample RifCSPhighO2_02_FD_111889 | JGI IMG/M metagenome (GOLD analysis project Ga0155441, IMG submission 111889) | Candidatus Moranbacteria bacterium RIFCSPHIGHO2_02_FULL_40_12b
AAAAATCCTATTTTTCTGATAACGCGATTTATAAATTGGAAATTGGTGGTCGGCCGAACAATTACGTGAAAGTGATCAGTGCGAAAATCCTTGATGTGGCAGAATAAATTTTGAATAAAAAAATCATATTGGAAAAACAGAAAACAGAAATTTTTGGAAAAATAAAAGAAAATAAGCTTGAAATAGTAATTTTCTTGATGATATTGGCGACAGGATTTTTTTTTCGAACGTATCATTTTTCAGACTGGCTTCATTTTGAAATTGATCAAACATTTGATATAACTGCTGTTGCTCCAGCCGTAGAAAATAGCATTGGCAATTTACCTCTTCTCGGACCAGTTGCCGCGGGCGGTCCACTTCGTCTTGGACCAGCTTTTTATTATCTTGAATACATAAGCGCTAAAATTTTTGGCAACACTCCTTCTGGCCACGCCGTGAGTGTTTTGTTTTTTTCCATAGCCTCGCTGGTTATTTTTTATTTCTTTTGTAAAATTTATTTTAATAGGACCACCTCGCTTGGGCTGCTAGCTCTTTTTGTTTCTTCATTATATCTGGTATTATATTCTCGTTTTTCCTGGAATCCGAATATACTTCCGTTCTTTGTTTTATTTTCATTTTACGCGCTTCTAAAAAGTTTTTCAGCTAAAGAAAGTAAAAAGGAGGTTTGGTTTTTTATTATGTCTGGATTTGTCGCGATAGCAACTCAATTGCACTTCAATGCATTATTAATAGTCCCGCCTATTATAATATTTTTTTTAATTATAAATAAACCTCAACTTAAATTGAAGACATGGCTACATTCCTTTTTAATATTTTTGGTCATTTATTCTCCCTTTATAATCAATGATATAAAAACAGGCGGGGAAAATTTTGGCTACCTGACGAAAAAATTTTTAGATAATTCAAAAAACTCTGATAAATCAGATGTAGATAGTTCTAATAAAAAAATAATTGAAAAATCATTTCAAATTGTCAGATATGATATTTATGAATATTTTTTAATATTAACCGGCAGCGACCAGATTAACAGTAGCAGACCTAAAGGTTATTCCCTTGGATTGTCATGTGATTCTTGTAAGGAAAATATTCCTTGGAGATTGGGGGCAATTTTATTTTTTGTTTCAGGGATTATTTTGTTTGTAAAGAATATCTTAACTGAAAAGGAAGTTCAGAAAAAATACTTTCTTCAAATAATTTTATTATGGTTTGTTTTTTCTTCGCTTTATTTTATTGTCATAACCTATAAAGGTCTGTATATCTATCCGCGTTTTTTCCTTATAGTTTCTCCATTACCTTTTATCTTTCTGGGATTTTTAATTAAAAAAATTAGTGATTACCGCCATAAATTTAGTTTTTTTCTCTTTGTAGCGATTATTTCAGTTATTTCTGCTTTTAATATCGCTAAAATTTTTAATTATTTTAATCAACTTAAAAATACATCCATAAAATCAAATGAAGTTGAAACTGAGGATGTTTTTCCGAATAATTATCGAATAACATTAGAGCAACAAAATAAAATAATGAATTATATTAAATCTAAATATGATAATAATGGCTATCCTATTTATATAAAAAGTGAATCAGAATATGAACCGGCCTTTTGGTATCATTTGGAAAAAAGCGGTATTAAATTATATGACAATCTAAATGAGAGCGCGATATATAAAGAAGGTAATTATTTTCTGATACTAAGAACTGCTCAAAAAAATCAGCAAATCTTACTTAACTATGAGAAGAACTTTATACTGCTTGATCAAATAAATTTTGGAACTTTATTTGTTCAAAATATCATCCCAGGAGAAGATAAAATAACTGCAATAAGGCAAGATTTTTCTAATATAAGAAGAAGTTTTCAGCCGATAAAGTCCCCGTATATTCTCACATGGGGCGATGTCTTTTAAAAGAAAAATAACTATTTTTTCGATTTTAAATAGGTGGGTAAAGCAAAGAAGCTGATAATCATCTGCAAAAATCGGCTTAGTATCGCGACAGTAACAACCGCTGAAGAAGAAACTCCTAAAGCGCCGAAAAAGGTAATGTATGCCCATTCCTTGATTCCGATATTGTTAATGCTTATGGGAAGAGCGGAAATGATGCTGATTAAAAATACGGCGGAAAGATAATTAAGAAGACCAACCTTTATTCCCAATGAGAGGAATAAAACATAATTTGCCGCTGCCACTCCGACAAAATTGAAGATTACTGACCAAAAAACCGCTTTATATAAAATTTTTGAATCGCTGTTGTAATTTCTCACTTCCCTCGCCAGTTCCAGAATTTTTTCCGGAACGTATTTTTTTATTCTCTGGAAATATGAAGACCTTGTGAACCTGATTATCAGTAAGTCCGAAAAAAGGGAAAGAATCACCAGTATATTAATAACGATCAGTATTTTGCTGTGAATTATATTCCTAAAATTAATGACTCCAAATATAATTGAGAGGGCTGCGGCGCCGACGAAGCCCGTAATACGATCCATCAAAACCGTTGAGCCGGCTTCAATGTATTTTTCATTTTGCCTCCCTATCTGATAAGCGCGGAAAGTGTCGCCGCCGATAAATGACGGCATAAAATTGTTTATAAACGCTCCTGCCAGATAAAATCGGCAATAATCAAAGAGCTTGTGCTTTATTTTTTTATAATCGCAAAGTATTTTCCATTTGTAAGATGAGATTAAAATTCCTAACAAATATACTGCCGCGTACAATATTATCTGCCATAACTTGATTTCGGATACATAAATCAAAACTTCACCCCATTTGACTTTGAATATTATATAAAATAAAAAAACCGCGCTAACTGCCAATTTTAACAAAAATTTAATCGTCTTTTTTTTCATAGAACATCAAAACTATTTTTTATTGCTATAGCAATAAAAAATAGTTTATTCATTTATCTGGAAATACTTTTATAAAAATCGAAATATTGCTTGGCTGATTTTTTCCAACTCATTTGTTCCGCAATTTCCCGGCTTTTTTGAGACATATTTTCTCGCAAATTCTTGCCATTAATCAATAGTTTTATTTTTTCGGCTATATCATCGCTATTTTTCATTTGAACAATATATCCGTTTTCTCCCTCCCTTACTAATTCCTTTGTTCCACCGGTATCCGTCGCGATTATAGGCAAACCGCTGGCAATCGCCTCAAGGATTGTGTTGCTCATTCCCTCATTAAGCGAGGGCAGAACAAAAATATCCGCCTGACGATATAATTCCGGCAATTTCTTGTGATCAACTAAACCTAAAAAAGTAACAAATTTTTCCAGTTGTAATTCTTTTACTAAATTTTCCAGATTAACTTTTTCATCACCTTCCCCTATTATTTCTAGTTTCACATCAGAACTATTCGCAACTAATTTACTAACTGCTTCTATTAAATATTTAATTCCTTTCCTCGCCGTGATTCTGGATACGCAAATTATCTTAAAATCATTCCGTAGCGGTCGAACCGCTACGGGACTGAATTCTTCAGTGTCTATGCCATTGTAAACAATGTCTATATTTTGTTTTGAATCGGTTTTAAGCGCCAACTCTTTCAATCCCTGGCTGTTGGAAACAACGGCGGACGCGTTTTTCCAAATTATTTTTATCAGCGGTTTTAAAACTGAATACGCAAAGGTAAAGCGCTCGCTGTATCCCGGGACATCCGCTCCGCGAAGAGAGACAATGTATGGTATTTTATATTGTTTTTTTAATAACAAAGAAATAAAACCGCACGGAACGGTAAAAAAAGAATGCGATAAGTCGTATTTATTATTTTTCAAAATCTTTCTGGCAAACCAATACGCTTTCCAGGCGTAAATTAAAAGGTCTTTTTGCGACTGAAAGTGCAGATTTCTCTTATTTTTCCCGATTGGCAGGCGATGAATGGAAATATTTTTCCCGATTTTTTCCAGATGACATTGATTATCAACCGACGAAGTGACTAGATCCAATTTTAAATCGGGAATTTTGGAAAATTCCCGCAGAATGTAGTAAGTCGCGTTCCCCGCCCCGCCTCCCAAAGGCGGATATTCGTAATTGAAGAATAATACGCGCATAGATTGATTATAAAAGAAAAAAGACAAAAAATAAAGGGAAACAGATGTTCCCCTTTTAATTTTAACTTTTTATTGCTTCCCAATACCCTTTTTCAAAACTGATGTCATTATTCAATTCCAGCATTTTGTCGTGAACTAGCATCTCTTGATTATATAACGCATTTTGTAAGTTCTTAAATTCTAAAAGGCGATCCTTCAAAAGCTTGATGTGCTCCTCATGTTCTTGGCCGGCGTTTTTAATTTTCTCCAATTCAACAATACTTTTTTCCATTTCTGTTATTATTTTCTCTCGGTTATCGTATATTTCAATTATATGTTTGCCCGTGGAAATCAATATTTCGTAAACTTTTTTTTCCATCATTCCTCCTTGTTTTTAACCTTTTAAACAAATTTTATTTTAGCAAAACCGAATTTGCCTATTTTTAATGTGCTGCTGTTGTATTTTTTATCCAATATAAATTTCCAATCACCAACTTTTTTTCCGTCAATTTCCACTCCTCCTTGTTCTATTTTTCTTCGCGCTTCGCTTTTACTCTTGGCGTTTCCGGAGAGGACTATAAAATCTACCAAATTTATGCTATCCTTGTCAATTTTTATCTCTTTAATTTCTGCCGGCGTTTCTCTTTTGGAAAATGTATTCACGAAATATTCTTTCGCTTTTTCCGCTTCATTTTCACCATGGTAAATTTTCACGATTTTCTCCGCCAAGCGTAATTTTAAATCTCTGGGATTAACTTTTTCTGCTTTCATATCCGCTTCCATTGTTTTAATGACTTCCATTGGCACATAAGTGCAATCAATAAAAACATGGATTATCGTCTCGTCAGGAAGAGCCATAATTTTGCCGAACATATCATTCGGTGTGTCATTAAGAGCTACAAATCTACCCAAGCTTTTACTCATTAATTTTTCTCCTGTAATAGGATTTTCCAGAAGCGTTGTTGTTAAAACAAACTTTTCTTTGTTATTACATCGCTTCTGCAAGGTACGCCCTGCTAGCATATTAAAAGTCTGATCTGTGCCGCCTACCTCCATATCCACATTTAACACCACGCTATCATAGCCTTGCATTAAAGGATACAGTAATTCATGAAACCCTATTGGTGTTTCTCTTAGTTGATCAACCTTTTTCATTACTATATTCTTTTTGTTAAGTCCAGTGATTTTTCCACATTTTGGACAATTGGTTTTATTTTCAACTAGTTTACTTGATTTAAAGCTTTCTATTGTTCCAAACTGAATTGGAGACATCCATTCAAAGCTACAGTGCTCACATTTAACAACTGCAAGATTTCTCTTAAACATATCTCTGTTTATCATTTGTTGGACAGTAAAATTTGAAGCAATATCAACTATATCAGAAAAGGTAAGCTTGGACAGCCATTCACTGTTTTTTACTATTTTTGCAGGATTTTCACTGTCAAATTTAATAATTTTTGAAACTTGCTCTTCCCAACTTCTTATGTTTTCATTAACCTGTTCTTTTGTTAATCTAATCCTGGCAGATGTTTTGTCAGTCGGATCTCCAATCATAGCCGTAAAATCTCCAAACAGAATAATAATTTCATGTCCTAACTGCCTAAGTTTCTCAAGTAGCATAAAATTAGTCGCATGACCTATGTGCAACTGGGGTCCGGTCACATCCGCTCCTGTATAAATTCGCAACTTTTTATCGCTAAGCAGCACTTTCTTTAGTTCTTCTTTAGACGGAAAAACTTCCGCAACGCTCCGCGTCAGAATTTCTTCAATTTTGGCTTTATCATCTTCGTTCATTCAGATTGTATAAATTATATGTGTGAATTTTAGCATTATGAAGGCGTTTTTGCAATGGGGGTTGACAAATATTCTTTTTGGGTGTATAATGAACAATCGTAGCTTAAAAAATTAAAAATTAACAAAAACCTTTAAAAAAACCCGCCTGAAATAGGCGAAAGGAGGAGAAAATGAAAAAGTTATTTGTAATTTTAATTGCAATGTTAATGATGCAGGCAGTAAGCATTGCAGTGGCAGAAGAAGATATACTCGCTAAGGATGTAATGGTTATGATAACTATCAGAAACTCGGATAGTATTACCTTTCTTATTGATTACAATTCTGAAACTAAAAAATCTCTAACGCTTAAACAAGATGATGGAACTGTTGTTATTTACAAATCATACTGCCAGGTAGCTAACGCGAGCAACAAAACAATCGTGCTGATGCCATTGTCTTGTAATGAAAACAAGGACAAAATACGCATGTAAGCAATTCAAGCCCGTCTGAAATTATGAATTTAACAATTCATAAAAGTAAGGCGGGATTTTTATTTTTCTTATTATCCCCCTCTCCTTGTGTAAGGAGAGGGACGGGGAGAGGTTATTAATTCAAATATTCCTCAATCTTCAACATCACTCCATCTAAATTTTTATTTACCTCATTATTCCAAAATCTTAATACTTCAATTCCCAGACCGTTAAGATATTTCGTCCTAATTTTATCATAATCTTTTTGTTCTTTGTTTTTATGTTGGTATCCATCTAATTCAACAACTAATTTCTTTTCCGGACAGTAAAAATCAATAATATAATCGCCGATTGAATATTGCCTCCTGAATTTTAACCCACAAAATCTTTTCGCTCTTAATTTTGACCATAAAATGATTTCTTGCGGCGTGGATAATTTTCTTAGTATTTTTCTCGTTTCAACTTTACTTTTTTTATTGTAAATGATTCCCATGTTTTTAACCTCTCCTCTAACTCCTCTCCTTAAATAAGGAGAGGAGGAAAGTATGAATTATTCCTTTCGTAAAGCTTCCATCGGCGTCAACCGCGAAGCCCTGCGCGCCGGCCAGTAGCCGAAAAGAACTCCCACTCCCGCCGAAAATCCGGCGCTTAAAAGGACTGAAAATAAAGTAATTTGGAATTGAATAAAAAATCCGGCGCGTCCAGCGAAATAGCCGGCCACTTGGGAAAGAATAAATCCAATGACGACTCCCAAAAACCCTCCCATAACCGTAAGAAAAATCGCTTCAAATAAAAATTGTTTCAGGATATCCCCTTTTTCCGCGCCGACTGATTTTCGCAGCCCGATTTCATAAGTCCGTTCTGTCACCGCCACATACATTACATTCATTATTCCCACTCCCCCAACCAGAAGCGAGATAGAGGTAAGAGACAATAATAAAATATTAATTACCGAAAGAACTTTGCCGACTATTTCTTTGGCCTGCACGATGGAAGTAATGGCAAAATCGTCGTCATCAGAATTTTTGATATCATGCTCCTTTCTCACGATATCCGTCGCCTCCAAAATCGTGAGTTCCGTTTTCGCCGTGTCTTTCAGGCGGAAAATGGCAAACTGGATATGGTCGATTCCCATGATTTTTTTCTGGAGCGTCCGCATGGGGATATAAATCGTATTGTCAAAATTGAAAAATCCGGTCATTCCCCTTTTTTTCAGGACGCCGACAACTTTGTATGTCTGCCCTTTGATTTTTATCGTCTTTCCCACCGCGTTTTCCAGCCCGAAAAATGACTCCTTGACATCGCTTCCCAGAACCGCCAGCTGTTCCAGTCCCCGGTCTTCTTCTTCCGTATACATCCTTCCCGCTTCCACTTGGGTTTTTTCGTCCGCTTCCACCACGCCGGCTGTAAGCCCCATAAGGATTGTCTGCTTGTTTTTGTCGCGGTAATTCACCAGTTGCTGGCTCATTATTCCGCCATACCAGGCGCGGATATTGGGATGTCTCGCTATTTCTTCGGCGTCTTTTATTTTCAGAGTGGTAATCTGCGTACCGCCGACCATACCTCCCACATTTTGCGAAGAAGTATGCTTGGTTTTGGGAACTTTCACTTCCACGTTAAAAATATCCGTGCCGAACGACTCAACCTGGCCGATAACGAAGCTTTTGAGCCCCGCCCCAAGCGACAAAACTATTATCACCGCCGCCACGCCGATGACGATGCCAAGCAGCGATAAAATCGACCGTCCGATATTTGAACGGAGATTTTTGAGGGCGAGTTTGATGGATAATAATATTTCTTGCATACTGGACATTCGGCCCGTGGCTGCCTTGCAACTTTATGGGCTTGACTTTATTTTTTAACTGTGCTATACTATTATGTTGAATAATTCAACAAAAGTTCTTTAAAAAAAGGAGGAAAAATGGATAAAAATCTTAATAATGGACTAACTAAAATATCCCTTGGGATATGGCTTTCTATTGTGATGATGATTTCGGCGATGGTCGCGGTTGCGGGGAGACCGACTGCACTTATAACTAACGCACCGGATTTTTTCTTGGTCACATGTCTCGCGGTTGCTTCTGCGGGTGTTTGTTCAATATTTATTACTTCCGGAATCAATTCGGTGGTAAAATACCTGAAAGGATAATAATCCACTAGCGCGTTTCGGGAAAATTCCAAACTTGGAAATTCCGGGACGCGCGTTTTATTTTTGTAAATTACATAAATATATTTTCCATGTTATTCCTGTCCCGCTCCCATGTCTGCGGATTTGTTTGGATATATTCGCGGATTTTATTCAATGATATTTCATTGCGGATGATGTGGTCATAATATCGCGGTTGCCATGTGAATGTAATATATTTCGATTTCCAAATTTTTTTGGTGCAAATGGATTTAAATTGATTAATAATCGAACCCAACGAATTTGATTTCCAATTGAAATTATATCCGCCACATTTGTTTTTGGTTTGTGTTCGCGTGGCAATTGCAATCGTAGAGACGCCCCGACGGGGCGTCTCTACGGATACCATCGAATTAACAATTTCAATAATCGCGTGTATATGATTCGGCATAATTATCCACTCATCTAAAATTACATTGGAACGAATAATCGGCGTTTTTAACAATTCCTCACGGATTATTTTTCCGATATCCGACAAAATCATTTTTCCATTTTCTATTTTACCAAAATGTTCTTCGCGGCCTTTCGTACAAATTGTCACAAAATACATTCCGTTTTGTGAATAATCGTATCCTGCCAATCTTGATGATTTAATTTTGTATTTGTTTTTGTATTTTTCCAACATTTTTATATTTCGTCTGTCTGTAAAGACGCCCCACCGGGGCGTCTCTACAAAATCATTCATACCTCAACGCCTCCATCGGGCTGATTTTAGACGCTTTGCGGGCCGGGTACATTCCAAAAACAATTCCAATGAAAATAGAGATTCCGGCGGCGGCAACGATCGACATCGGCGAAATGAGCAGCGGCCAGTTGTAGCCCATTTTTTGGACGATTATTGAGGACAGATAAGCTATTAATAATCCCAAAATAATTCCGATTAATCCCCCCATAAAAGATATGGCCGCCGACTCGGCGAGGAACTGGGAGAGGACATCCGAGTTTCTGGCTCCAATGGCTTTGCGGAGCCCTACTTCGCGGATCCGCTGGTTCACCGCGATGAGCATTATATTCATAATACCCACTCCGCCGACCAAAAGCGAAACGGTTCCGATAGCGAGCAAAAAATAGCGAAGGGCGTTGGTGACAGCGCTGATGGTCTCAATGGCTGATGCCTGATCGCGCACCGAGAAATCATCATTGGCGGGATCATTGATATTGTGGCGTTCACGCAGGGTAATTTTTATATTGGCTTTGGCCGACTCAATAAGATCGGCGCTTTTGACCTTAAGGCGGATAAATCCCAGATGGTCAATGCCCATAATTAATTTTTGCGCTGTTTCGAGCGGAATAAACACGCTTTCATCGAGTCCGGCAAGCCCGAAGCCAGCCGTTCCCCTTTGCTTAAAAATTCCGATTACTATAAAGTTATGGCCTTTGATTTTTATTTTTTTGTTTATTGGGTCTTCCGTTCCAAAAAGGTCATTGGCCACGGTTATTCCCAACGCCGCGACCCGGGAGAGATTGGATTCTTCTTCTTCGGTAAAAAACCTTCCGCGTGATATTTCCGCGTCTTCAACATTGATATAGCTGGCTGTCGTTCCGGTAAAAGATGCGTTTAAGCTATTCACTCCATATTCTACCGCTGCCGTTCCCATAACGTAGCCGGCCGCGTCTTCCACTTCGGGAACATTTTTTTCTTTGCGGAGCGCCAGGAGATCGTCATATTTCAAAGTAGTAATGGAAATTCCCATTACCGCTGCCGGCGGCCCCTCCTCATCAGACGCGCCGGGAAGAATTCCAATTAAATTAGATCCAATTCCCTTTATTTGGTCCAAAATGAGCGCTTGCGCCGAAAGCCCGACGGAAAAGATGATAATCACCGCCGCTACCCCGATGATAATTCCCAAAATCGTCAAAAACGACCGCCCCTTGGCGGACAGAAGGTTTTTGTATGAAATTTTTATCGGGTTAAGAAGATTCATCTAATTTTATTTCAGCAAGTCACCATCTCCAAGTTTAACTCTTTCCACAACTTTTTCATCCGAAATAATTCCGCCATCTTTCATAGAAATAATTCTTTTAGCGTATTGCGCCGTTTGCGTTTCATGCGTGACTAAAATTATCGTATGGCCGGCGTCATTAAGTTCATCCAAAATTTCCATCACTTGGATGCCGGATTTAGAATCCAGATTTCCCGTCGGTTCGTCGGCGAAAATAATTTCCGGATTATTGACCAGCGCCCGCGCGATCGCCACTCTCTGCTTTTCCCCGCCGGACAGTTGATTAGACATATAATTAGTCCGATGGTCCATCATCACCGCTTTGAGTGCCCTTATAATGATTTCGTTCTTACTCCCCCTCTCCTTTCGGGAGAGGGATGGGGAGAGGGTGCGCTCATACAACAACGGCAATTCCACGTTTTCATAAACAGTCGTTCGCGGCAAAAGATTAAACGTCTGGAAAACAAATCCGACTTTTTTGTTGCGAATGCTTGCCAGTTCGTCCTCTGAAAAATTCTTGGTGTCTCTCCCTTCAAACAGATACTCCCCTTCCGTCGGGCGGTCCAAAAATCCCAGAACCTGCATCAGCGTTGATTTTCCCGATCCCGACGGACCCATAATCGCCACGAACTCCCCTTTTTCCACGGAAAAAGAAACGCCGCGGACGGCTTTCGTCAAAACGCCTTCATTGTCGTAGGTTTTGCAAAGATTTTTGGTTTTTATAATTTCACTTGACATATTAAGGATTTATGTATAGGATTATAAAAATCTATCGCCAAGGAGGAATTAAATGAAAAAAATTATTGTTACTTTTCCGAAAAATTGGAAATTCTCATTTTCATTATTCGGAAAAATAATACTTATCGTGGAGAAAGACGCGGTAAAAACAATGCACAATTTAAAGATAAAAACTGAAAAAATATCAAATAATACCTATTCTTTAAAAATACCAATAAGCAAAAAGAATGAAATCTTAGAAAAAGAGTTCATTAATAATCTAAGAAAAACGGGATTGAATATAATAATCAAATAACGAGCGATAGATATTTTAGGCAGAACAATATGTTCTGCCTATTTTTTTATGAACTTTTAATTAATGTAATAACTTTTTCCCCTTCATTCAATCCCGAAACAATTTCCACCAATCCTTCATCGCCTTCCAATCCGGTTTCGATGAATTTTTTTTCAATTTCGCCTTTTTCGGCATTTTTTAAGACCTCCGCGTATTTCCGGCTTCCTTCCATTTTAATCGCCCGCGCCGGAACTGCCAGCACATTGGATTTTTCCGCGGTTTTAACATCAATATCGGCGCTCATCCCGTTTTTGAAACGCGGATCAGTTTTTGTAAATCGTAATTTGGTTTTGTAATAAACTACATCTTGGATAACCGTGGAAGCCGGCTCAATTTCAAAAATTTCCGCCTCAAAAATTTCCGAGGAAGGAAACGCGTCCAATGTCACACTGGCTTTTTGTCCGACAGAAATCTTGATAATGTCCGACTCGGGAATGTTGGATTCCAAAATCGACTTGCCTTCTTCCGCGATTGTGAAAATCGCGGAATTAGCGATTGCCATCTCGCCTGCTTCAATATTTTTCCTGATTATTATTCCTTCCATCGGCGAATAAATTGATTTTTCCCGGATTTGCTTTTCAATATCTTCCGAAGCCAATTTCGCTTTTTCCACCAGCGCCCGTTGCGCGTCTTCCTGCTCTCGGTTATAAGCGGATTTTCTCCTTTTCATATTGGCCAAAGTTTTTTTCTGGTAAGCAATGTCTTTTTCCGCTTCTTTGAAGTCAATCAAAAGTCCGCTGATGTCTTCGCTGGCAATCAATTGGTTTTTCCGCGCTTTATCTCCCACGGCAGCATAAATTTTTTTTACTTCCCCGCTGGTATTGAAAGCCAAATCAACCTGATTTTCGGAAACAATTTCTCCGGTCACCGAAACGGTCTGAATGACGTTCACTTTTCTCGCTTCTTCGGTTGAATATTCCGTTTTGGGTTTGCGGGAGCGAAAATAGAAAACCGCGCCGATTATCACAACGATGATTACTAGCCAAATAATAGATTTTTTCAATTTAGACATTCTTGTAAAGATTTAAGAATTACGATTTACGATTTAAAAATATTCTTAATTCTTAATTTATAAATCATAAATCTAAAGCAGTGTCGTCTGCTTTTCCTTATTATCCAGCGCTTCGTTCACTAATTTATCCGCAGTTATGTTTTTTTCGCGCGGAATGTGATTGAAGGTGACTTTCCCGAAATCCAGCATTAGATTCCACACTCGCAAAAATAATCCCTGCAAGTCCTTTTCTTTAACCTTATATTCATGGTTCATCTGCTTGGTGACAAACTCGCTGTCCAGAAAACATTCCACTTCGGTAGTCCTTGTTTTATCATTGCCGATCAGCTGCTTGATTTTTTTCAGCCCGTAAATTATCGCCTCATATTCGGCTTCATTATTGGTTTTTTCCCCAATATAATGGCCGAATTGCTTTTTGAGCGTTTCTATCCAAACCCCAATCGCCGCCGGTCCGGGATTGTTTCTTGACCCTCCATCAGTATACATTACTATTTTATCCATCCCAGTAGTAGAAATTTGAACGGGCTATGCCCAAAAAATTCCTATATTTATTGAATAATCAGTTATTATTAAGAATATGCCGGTAGTAAAAATATATTTTAGTTATATTTGAATTTTCACTACTGGGCATGCTTTTATCCTATCATATCTTTACATTTTAACAAGGATATGGAAAAATATAATAAGCTATTTAAAACAAGAAGGAGGAAATAAAAATGACAAGCAAAGTACCTTATAAGAAGGAACATGAGGGTACCGCAATTGGTTTAGGCATTTTGATATTAATCATAGCACTGCTAACAATATTAAATCTCACAGGTTTGATACCGGAAGAAATAACATTTAAGCTTTCAAAATTCACCCTCGTTCCTAAATAAAAAACAAAGAAGCTCTGTAAAACAGGGCTTCTAAAATTTATATAAAAGATTTTAATTAATTTTTTTCATATCAATTAACTTCAACTGAATTTTCTTGCTTCCGTTCCACTCGTCCTCTTCAACATTAAAAACCGCATCGATTTTGTCGCCCGGCTTGATATTCCGGAACTGTCCGGCAAAATTAAAACCAATGGCTTCATAAATTTTCGGCGAATTATTTTCGGAGCGCAGGAATAATTTAAGATGCTTTTCGCCGTTGCCGACCAAAGTGGCTTCATTGACAGTTAAATTGCGGGAAAGAAAAACTGGCTGGCGATTTCCCTCACCGAAGGGTTCCATTTTTTGGAGGCCTTCGATAAGCTGAAAATCAATTTTATCCAGATTTATTTCCGCGTCGATTTCAATTTCAGGGGAAATATCTTTCCCCTCCAGCTCTTTTTCAATAATCGAATTCAGTTTTTCATAAAATTTTTCCAGATTTTCATTGGCGATCTTAATTCCCGCCGCTTGAGCATGTCCGCCAAATTTAATTAGGTATTCACTGCATTTTTCAATCGCTTCAATGATGTTAACTTGCGGAATGCTCCGGAAAGATCCCTGGCTCTCTTTTTCTCCTTTTTGCAGGACTGCCGCAGGTTTCATAAATATTTCAGAAACTTTTCCGGCAACAAGCCCTACCACTCCTATCGGAAAATGCTCCCCAACGGCGAAAATCAATTTTTTGTCTTTAAATGAATTTTCCGCCAGAATTTTAACTTCTTCAACGACTTTTTCCGTCACCTTCTGTCTTTGTTGATTGTTGGATTCTAATTCCAGCGCTAGTTCTCTCGCTTTAACCTGGCTTTTTTCTCTAACCAGATTATAGGCAGTATTGGCATGATCCATTCTTCCGGCAGAATTTATCCTTGGGGCTATCTGGAATGAAATGTTATAAGTATTGGGTATATTATTCTCGTCAATCAACAGCCGCGCGACGCTGAAAATTTCCCGCAGCCCGATTCTCCTTGTTTTTGAGAGGACTATCAGGCCATATTTGACCAAAACCCTGTTTTCTCCCAGAAGCGGCACGCAATCCGCCACTGTGCCTATCGCCACAATATCGAGAAGCCATTTTAATTGCTCTTTTTTTTCCGGCAGAAACGTTTCATAAATTGCCTGAACAACCTTAAATGTTACGCCCACTCCGGCCAAAATTTTTGAAGGATATCCGGAATTTTTCATCTGGGGATTGATAATCGCGCAGGCCCTTGGCAATTGCCTGGGAATATGGTGGTGGTCAATTATTATCACATCAATGCCGCAACCATTGGCTTCTTCAATTTCTTTCGCGTTGCTTATCCCGCAATCAACGGTAATTATCAGTTTCACTTCTTTCTGGCGGAAGTCATTGACCGCGCCGGTGTTCATTCCATATCCTTCTATTTTTTTGTCCGGAATGTAAATAAAAGAAGAAATTCCAATTTCATCCAGCGTTTCCTTGATTATCGCGGTCGAAGTGACGCCGTCCGCGTCATAATCCCCGAAAATTGCCACTTTTTCTTTTTTTTCGCGCGCCTGTTTTATCCTTTTCACCGCTTTTTCCATTTCCAAAAACAAAAAAGGGTCGTGAGTGTCCCTTTCATAATCCGGATTGAGGAAATTATTGATACCTTCGTCAGTTCCTATTCCTTTCTGTGAAAGTATTTTCAGTATCAGCGGATGTACCGATAAATTCTCCGGATTTTTATAGTCCGATCCTTCTTTAATCTTCCAGTTCGCCATAAAAAAATAATTGCGCTTAAAGCATTATTTTCAAATCCACTGCCACTGCTTTTCTTCTGTCATTGTAAATCAACAGCGGATTTATATCAAACTCCTTAATCTCATCAATTTCTAACGCTAGCTGAGATATTTTAATTGTAATATCCGCAATCTCATCTAAGTTATAAGGTTTTTGCCCTCTAGTTTCTTTGAATAAAAATCCCAATTTACCCTGGATTAAAGATTTTTTTATTTCTTCAACGCTCAAAGGTGGTACTAAAAATTCCGCTAATTTGAACACTTCCGTGTATATTCCTCCCAAGCCATAAACGATAATCGGACCGAAAATATCATCCTTTTTAATCCCGACTATCAGCTCCATTTGCCTTTCCAGCATCGGCTGGATAATGATATTTTCTCCCGGAAATTTATTTTTCAGTTTTTTAATCGCTTCCTCCAATTCTGCCTGATTATTTATATTTAAAACGACTCCCTGCTTATCCGTTTTGTGCGGGACTTTGTCGCTGTCCACTTTCGCGACCGCCGGAAAATCAATATCCACCCTCGCGTCAGAATTTTGGCTTTCGATGACATTGATTCCATACATTTGCAAAATCTCTTTTGCTTCCGAAAACAGCAACGCGCCGCGATTTTCCGCTTTGGCCTTATTTATAATTTCTAAAACTTTCTGCTGTCGGGAAATATCAATCTTCCCTCTCCCTTCGGCCTGCCTCGCCGAGTCAAGGCGGGGAGAGGAGTTGGAGGTGAGGGATCGCAAGTTCCAGCAAAAGTATTTATCCAGCGCTAAAACTGCCTGTTCCGGAAAGGAAAAATTTGGAATATTATTTTCACTTAATTTTTTAATCGCTTTCGCAATCTTCTCTCCCCCGATAAAAGAAGTGACTACATTTTTTTGATCATCATTTTTAAATTCAATAATTTCCTCCGCGATTTTATCAACCGGCGTCTGATCCTGGGGCGTCAGGACGCAAATTACCGATCCTGCTTTTTCTTTTTTTACCGCCTCCAAAACATTTTTATAGCGATCCTCCCTCGCGTCACCCAGAAGATCAATCGGATTTTCCACCGCTGATTCCTCCGGCAGAAGCACTCTTAATTTATTTTTTACGTCATCGCTTAAATTAGCCGGCTTTATTTTTTTACCCTCAAACGCGTCGGTGGTCAGCACCCCCGGCCCTCCGGCGTTGGTTATTATTATAACTTCTTCATTTTTCGGCGAATCAGCCAAAGACATAATTTTAAGAAGCGAGATAAAGTCCTCAAGATTTCCGGCTTTTGCGACTGCGTATTTTTCCAAAACGGCGCTGAATATCTGCTCGCTTCCCGCCAAAGCCCCGGTATGGGAAGAAATGGCTTTCCGCGCTTTTTCCGTTTTTCCGGCTTTCAAAATTACGATTGGCTTTTTGGAGGAATATTTTTCAACCGCGCTGACAAATTTTTTTCCGTCTTTTATTCCTTCAAGATATATTCCAATAACCTTAGTATCCTTATCATCAGCCAGATATTCAATCAAATCCGCTTCGTCAATTACTGCTTTGTTTCCAATGGAAAAAATTCCGGAATATTTCAAGTTTTCTTTTTCCGCCATATCCATTATCCCCACCGCCAGCGCCCCGGATTGCGATATTAAAGCGATGTTTCCCGGAACTGGCATTTCGCCGGCGAAAGAAGCGTTGAGTTTTATTTTCGGATTGATAAATCCGAGGCAATTGGGACCGAGAATGTTCAGGTTGTTATCCCGCGCTATTTTTGCCAGTTCTTCTTCCCTTTCCTTTCCCTTTTCACCAATTTCGGAAAAGCCGGCGGATATTACGATATAATTTGTTATGCTCTCGGAAGATTTTTTTATTATTTTATTAACCGCTTCCGCTGGAACGATAATAATCGCCAAATCCACCTTTTCTATAATCGCTTCCAGCGACGGGTGGCATTTTCTCCCGAAAAGTTCCTTATGTTTGGGGTTAACGAGAAAAACCTCGCCCTGATAGCCGAGTTCCAAAATATTTCTGGCGACTGTATTTCCGACTTTTCCTTCCTTCTCCGTCGCGCCGACAATGGCGATAGAGGAGGGATTGAATAATAGATTCAGATCCATGATTTAATTATATCCCATTTTTAAAAACAAAAACAGGAAGCTTCTGCTCTCTGAAATATCATAGCTTACCCAATTCTTCAATCAATCTTCTCTGCTCGCGCGATAAGTTTTTCGGTATATTGACTACAATTTTCACCAAATGGTCTCCCCGCCCGCGTTTGCCAAGGTGCGGAACGCCTTTTTCCTTGATGCGGAAAATTTCTCCCGATTGCGTTCCGGCAGGAATTTTCATTTTTACTTCTTCGCCAATAGTTTCCACTTCTATTTTATCGCCCAGCGCCGCCTGGGAAAAAGATATTTTTTCAGAAGATATGATATTGTCATTTTCCCTTTTTAATTTTTGATGGGGCGCGACGCGGACATTGACATACAGGTCCCCATTAGAGGAGCCGAATTCCCCCGCTTCGCCCTGCCCCTGAACCGATATGGTCTGCCCGTTTTGGATCCCGGCTGGAATTTCTATATTTATCGATTGGTAGTCCTTAACTCTGCCACCACCACCGCATTTATGGCATTTTTTAGAAAATATTTTTCCTTTTCCGCGGCAATTATCGCAGATGACTACCTGGGTAAAAGTTCCAAAAAAACTTCGGGATGTTTTTCGGACTTGCCCTGAACCCTTGCAAACGGGACAAGTTTCTTCTTTAGCGCCCGGTTCTCCGCCAGTTCCCTTACAGACATCGCATTTCACTGTTTTATATAAATTTATGCTTCGGGAAGCCCCCTTCACCATTTCCTCAAAACTTATTTCCACATCCACCTGAATATCCTGCCCGGTTCGGGCGCGGGATTTTCTTCTTCCCCCGAACGCCGTTCCGAAAATGTCGGAAAAAATATCGCTAAAGCCCTCTTCTCCAAAGTTAAAATCCCAGCCCCCGGCTGGTCCGCCTTGGGTGGAAAAACCGGAAAAATCCCAGCCCCCGGCTGGTCCGCCTCCGGCGGAGAAACCGCCTTGGTCAAATGTCCTTCCGAATTGGTCATATTGCTGCCGTTTCGCTTTGTCGGATAAGACCTGATACGCTTCGTTTATTTCCTTAAATTTGCTTTCTTCTCCCCCCGCTTTGTCCGGATGATATTTATGAGCAAGCTTGCGATATGCTTTTTTTATCTCATCATCAGAAGCGTTTTTTGAAACGCCCAAAATTTCGTAATAATTCTTTGCCATTTTTTCCTTCGAGCGCGGCGAGAAGCTGAAAAAATGAGCACCCCGCAAAAATTCGCCCGTAAAATAAAATTTTATAAAAAATTCAGCCGAAGGCGTCCACGCACGTAAGGTTAAATATTATTTAGAGTATTATTGGAATTTTGTGCGGGGTCGCCATACCACTGAATCCTACACTAAAATAAAAAAATTAGCAATCTAATCATCCGACTGCTAATTTACCCCGCACCAATTTTTTTATGGAGCTATAAGCATAATATTTACAAAGCCGAAGGCGATTCCGCGATTAATTCTGCAAATTATAATTATCTGAATTTGAAATTTGGTGCGGGGTCAGGTTATTCTATCATTTCAACTTCTTTCGGCACTTTTATTATCCTGATCATATCCGATTTAACTAAAATGTGGAATATCAGCTTCACGAAAAGAATCCATAGCGGGCTCAAAAAAGATCCCAGAGGCATCACCGTGAGAAAAAGGATCAGCGCCAGGAGCGCGGTAATAGCCGACGAATGGTTGTTTTCCGAGAGGCCCGGCTTGAAATAATTATTCACCCTTTCATTAATAATGCGGGATATGGTGTCATAGAACTTTTCATCTCCTTTGACTTCAAATCCGGCGGTATCAGAAAACTGTTTCCTTCCCTGCTCCAGAATTAGATTATTCTGGGTTTCCAGAATGTTGGTTTTTTCTTTTTCAATTTTTTTTAGGATTTCCTGTTTTATCGTTTCTTTTTGTTCTGGAGATAAATTTTTCCCTCCTTGCTCTTCAATTAGCCGGTCGACATTGCCTCTCGCTTCAATGATTGATTTTCCTTCCAGCGACTGGCTTTGGATCTTGAGGATAAATTCATCCACTGTCATATTTTCATCATTTGAATCCTTGAAAGCTTCGTTAGCCATTGAGAGTATTTTCGGGACTAACGCGCGGGATATTTTGCTTACGTCAAAATCCGGAATGGCATGCTCAACTCCCAGTTTTTTTACCTCGAAATAATACTGGCTGGATATGACGATGGCGAAGGAAAAGACAATAAAAGGCCTTCCCAGCCGCAACGCGCGCCATAAGCTTATTTTAATGTTCGATTTCAGGTCATTTTTTATTCTTTCCGACGCGGAAATGGCAAAAAGTACTGCGATTAAAATCGCAAGAATATGCTGCCAGCGAAGAACAAAAATAAAACTGGCAAAAAAAGAAACGGCATAAATGATTTTCAACAGGTTCGTATTTTTAATAAGAATGGAATCCAAGCATAAAAAAACAAACAAAAGAGAAAACCAAAAAATTGGAGCAAGCCACTCGCTGGCCGCGGGGATATTGATTGCCCGGTCTATTGAAAACCATGAAAAAAAAGCAACCGCTAAAGTAAAAATTATTAAAAAGTATTTTAGTATTTGTTTTTTGTCCATTTTTTTCTTTCTCTCATCTTAGCGATGAAAAACCAGGAATATAAAATGAAAAGTAAAATCAGATTGGGGAAAAATATTCTCGGGTCTCCCCAGCCGATAGCGTTAATTTTAAAATCGGATACCGGCCAGAGAAACGGCGTGGGAAAAAAACGGTAGGAATGGGAAAAAACGTCTACCAAAACATGCAAGCCCCAGGCGCCGATTTCCCAAACAGGCCTTTTGAAAATTATCCATAAAATCGTGAAGACAAGCGCGAAAATTATCAAACTATGAGTAATGTTATAAAGATTTCCAACATATCCGGGAATCAGGGAAATATCCGGCGGCCCATGTTTCCAATCAGGCCGCTGGCTAATGCCGAAGAAGGTGGCCAACCAGAATACGCCGAACGAAAAGATATCGGGAGAAATGCCTATCGCAAAAGACAGCCAGAAACTTTTCCGGCTTTTCCGCCCGAAAGCGATGCCGCCCCAAAGGCCATGTGAAATAATGTCCATTTGTTTATTATAGCATTTTTAATAACTCGCTAAAATAAAGCAGGCGGTCATTGACTGCCTGCAATTCATGTTTTTTATTTGGCTCCTTTTTCCCTGGTTTCTCTTTTTCTGATTCTATTTTTTGCTTGAACATCTCCCTCAAAAAGTGATCGTAATTCTTGTTTACCTGGACAGCTAAATTCTCAATATAATCAAGACAATCGTATTTCTTTTCCTGCAGTTTCCGATTACAATCATCCAACATCAGAAAAAGTTGGGTATTCTCAATTTTAATGCCACTAACCTTGTTTTCTAACGCGGTTCCCGATCCTGTTAATTTGCCGTGAATATGATTAAGTAAAAACAATCTGTCCCGAAGATTAGATCGCTTCTCGCCAAGTAATTTTTTGTATCCCTCAATATCCCGAATTTCGATATCCTGAAAGGTAAAATGCAATGAAACTGCTGTTATTAAGAATAAAACGCAACCCGATATTATCAGAAATTTTTTCATTTTTCCCCCTTCTTTTTTGACAATTAATAAATATGTTAAATAACTTTTAACCAAACATATCAGAAAAGAAGCGCTTTGTCAATTGACAGCGCCACATCAATGGATTAAGCTTTAAAAAGTTATTTTACATGAAAATAATAATTCAAAATAAAAAAACAGGAGGAAAAATGGTAAAAGTATTATTAAAAAAGGACGTGCTTCTTATGACGGATGAAGTTTTAACTGAAGAATTTGATAAAATAAGGCGTCTGACAGATTATGCCAAAGAAAATAAGGAGAGCAAGCATTCAAAATTCATCAAGGAAATAACGCTTGCCGCAAGGCCCCATAAGAAAGACGTAATACAGGTTCTTCCTTTCAAATTCATAGTGGAAAGGATACTTTTTCATCCGATAACGGAAGAAAACGAAGGAATAATTGAGGTCTTCTATCTTGCGCAACTTGAGGAATTGCCCAAGGGAAACTTGAAATATTATCTCGAAAGCTACATAGATAAACATGAGAGAGAAGGATGGAAAGTGGAGCTTTCCGAAGAATGGAAAGAAATCCTGGCCGGGAATAATATATGAATTAAAAAAAACAGGTAATCAATTGATTGCCTGTTTTAAAATTTTTTCAGCAGTATATTATTTCATCTTTTTTATCCCGTATGACGAGTGTAATTTATTCCATATGTAAAAGAATGGAAGGGATAAAAATTGTATATAAAAACAAAAGGTATTGTAATCCGGGTAAATCTATCGAGGTTGAACCTCGATAGATTTCAAGACCTACTAATGAAATTCTTTGATAACAAGAGTTTTTCCTTCTTCAACCGCTTCGATATCGCAGCCGATAAGGGAAAATATGTCGATTTCGCCAAAGAAAACTCTCTGGCTAAAGTGGGCGCCGGGCCCGGAAGTCAGTGTTCCGATTTTAATTTTTCTGGTCGGCTCCAGCGATCCGTCGGGATGCTTGGTGAAAACCAGATGAAAAGGAAACATGGCCATTTTATTCGCGTATTAAACCTTATTAACTGGAAGATGCTCTCTTTGGATTAATCTGAAAAATAACCTGAACCTGTGATGTGATGCGATGTGATGATATTTTATCACCATATTTTATTCTTGGCAAGAGGTTGATTATTCAAGCCCAAAACCCTATCGAGGTTGAACCTCGATAGGGATAGCCCCCGAATCCGATTAATTATGATCTTCCGGAAAAAATTGGAATGATTTTCTTATTTGCTCATTCGTACGAATGAAACCATGTGAAATTAAGAGAGATTGAATTTTTTTAATACGTATTATGATGCGCACTTCAATATTATCATTAAAAAAAGAAAAAATAAAGAGGCGGTTACTTGTTAAGCGTCCGCCTCTATGAAGTGTGAAGTTTCTTAATTAATTATCAAGTTCGGCCAGAACCTCGTCGGTGATTTTTTTCAACTCATCTCTGCTATATCCCAAATCCTGGAATGCTCTGAAAAGCACTTCGTTCAGTTCTAAAATCCGTAATCTTCCCTTTCCGAATCCTACTAAAAATGCAATCTCAATTACTTTTTTCTTTCTGCTCCTTCCTGTAAGATGTACTCTGTCCAAAATTTTAATAATTTCTTTTTTATACCTTTCCTTTTTTTTCTTGTCATCTACTCTGGATTTGGACATATTCATTTCCTCCTTTTTTGCCTATGAGGCGTTTAGGTTATATTTTATTGCCATCACCGTCATATTATCCAGCATATACCTCGGCTCTATGCCGATATAGACCGCTTTGATAAGTTCCGCGGCTTCCTTAGCTGTTTTTGTTTCTTTCAGGATTTCCCCGACCGCTTCATTGGTCATCGCTTCCCACAATCCGTCAGTCGCCAGCACGAATCCTATTGTGTCCTTCCTGATCTTCCTGTGAAATACTTCCGGATCAGGAATTATCCCAACCGGCCTGAAATATTCATCGCCTAAGGATCTCGTCGGCATCAGGCCTTCTTTTCCCCGCATTATGTAGCATCCCTTTATTTCGCCCCCTAATTTCAATATCCGCGCTTTCTCGCTTTCATTGTTTGCTTGATGATCGTTTGTAATTTGGCTGATTTCTTTTTTCCGAACATTTATCATCCTTCCATCTCCCGCGTTGGCGATCCAGATATCGTTATCCCTGATAAAAAAAGCTAGCGCAGTGCATCCAGTATATTGCTTATCCGCCATTTTGGAAACATCCAAAAATGATTTCTTGAAAGATTTTTCCGGTTTCAGTTCGGATTTAATTTTTTCAAGAAAAATTTCCGGCATTTTTTCCGCGGCAAGCATTGACACACAAGCGCCGACATGGCCGTCAAAAACTCCGCCGAAATGCCAATTTTTATTTCCGCCGAAGTTTTTTTCCAAACAGGAAGTATCCTCCATATGTGATCGCCCTCCGATATCCGAACAAACATAGATATTCATATAATATTCCTCCTGACTCGTTCTAATTTTTTTCATTATTCACTTTGAAAATAACTCGGGTTATTCTAGCAACAAGTAATAGCATCTGTCAAATTCCAGGTCATATAATTCTCCGAAAAAAATTAGAAGAAATTATTCACTATTTTATATCATCGTAAGGTAGTATGAGTTGTATTTTTATGTTATTCAAAAAAGTGATAATAAACCGGCGGGCGGAAGGCGGGGGAAAAACATTATACACCATTTCTGGCGACCGCTATTTTTGGTATATGTTGGAAAAATAAAAAATACGAAAAAAATATCGAGGTTCAACCTCGATATAAATTCTAAATCATAAATATATTTTAGCATAAAAAATACAGGCGCACGAGAATCCCGCGCACCTGCTTAAAAATAAGTTGCTTCCCTAACCCTCACTCAATGTGTTTGAGTCCACGCTCACGGAGCTCCTGCAAAAGTTCCGGATATTTTTGTAGCTCATTTTTTAGCGCCACGAAGCTCACAGATACCTGGCACATTGAGTTTAAATAATCAATCATATCTGCTCCCGTAATGGCTATCAGTCTATTTTTCTTGATTTCTGAAACAATTGATTTCACCCCCCTTGGGGTTGCTGCGAGTTTTTTAAAATTAACTCTTTCTGCATGAAAAATACGCAATTTCTCTTTCAGATCAAACTCTTTTTCCATGATTCCCTCCTTGGAAATTTATTGCTTTTTTAATAATCCGAATGATATCGAATTTAAATCAGGTTACCGAAAAATGATTGGAAAGTCAAGTTGACGCCCCTGCGCGGAAAAGCAAGTTCTTTGTTTCTTCCGTATAAGGAAGAATGGAAGAAATTATTCACTACCTTATATCATCATAAGGTAGTGAGGATATATTTTGATTTGTATCACTAACTGACGGCCGTCGGGAAATGATACATTTAAGATTATTGAAAATAAGAGGAGATTTGAAATTATCTGGCAGTCTCCAAGCCCATGGCGTTGGATTCTATGAATTTTTTCAACCCCGCTGAAATCATATGTTTATTTTTTCGGAATTCAATATTTCATCTATCACACGAGTTTTCCAAATGATTCCCAATTGTGCTTTTGATTCATCTTTACCTATTCTTCCGGAGTAAATGCCTGCAAATTTTCTTATTCTTCCAAAAATAGCATCGTCAGAAATGATATTAGGATTACTGCCAACGGGCTGATTAAATCCCGTTCTTTGCATTATGGCTGGTGACCCAGATAATCCTTTTCTTGTAGCTGTATCAACAAGAAACTTTGGCAACTGATCACGATTAACATCTGGCTCCGAAGCTATGCTTGCTTTTTTCCAGATAGGAAGTTCTAGATACTCTTGTTCTAAAAAAGGATAGCCTATTATAAAAATATCATCAGCCACTTCACATTTAAATTGATTGTCAAAATCAATTTTATTTATTGGAAATAAATTGTTGCCTTTTATAATTTCTTCAGGAATAGGAATCGCGACGACATCAACTTTAGATCCAAACTGTGGATGTTCTATCCAGACAGGATTATTGTCTTTATTATAAAGATTTATAATTTTTCGCTCGCGATGTCCCGGCTTATCTTTTATCCAGAAAGTTGTAGACAAAATATTAGGAATTGCCAACTCTTCACTTAAGCACTCTTTTGTTTCTGGATTTCTTCCAGAAACAACATGATAGTTTGTAATAATATACCACCTATCTTCTTTTTGATAAATGAATCCTGTACTATTTCCAATAATTTTGTCAGTTTCAGAAAATCCTAAAAATAATTGGTGTGTTGTCAGAGATATACGATCTGGATTTATAATATTCTTTGCCATATATATAATAATTCTTCCGCGCGGAAAAGCAAGTTTTAAAAATTTTTCTCTCTGAAATTTTTTCTTTGATTATACAGCCGCTCCGTGAAGCCGCCTTGCTGTAAAAATTCAGTTTTTTTCAA
>Ga0155441_133_pt3 | contig 14281 bp, 15 predicted proteins | sample RifCSPhighO2_02_FD_111889 | JGI IMG/M metagenome (GOLD analysis project Ga0155441, IMG submission 111889) | Candidatus Moranbacteria bacterium RIFCSPHIGHO2_02_FULL_40_12b
TGATAGCCCAGCGCCTGGTTCGGCGCCTTTGCCCGGATTGCAAAAGCGAATATAAACTCGACAAAAAGGAATTAAAGTCCCTCGAAGACAACATAAATATCGAAGATATTTTCAAATTTTTGAAAAGTTCAGAACAGCTGAAAAAAATGATGCAGCGCAAGGAAAAATTTGAAGATGTTGAATTCTACCGTCCGAAAGGGTGCGATCAATGCAATAATGAAGGATATCACGGCAGAATCGGCATATACGAGGTGATGGAAATAGACGAGGATATCAGGAAATTAATTATTCAGGCCTCATCATCGGAAGAAATTGAAAAAAAGGCCAAGGAGAACGGCATGGAAACTATGATAATAGACGGGTTTTTAAAAGCGGTTCAAGGATTAACCTCAATCGAGGAGGTGTTAAGAGTAACAAAAGAATAATAAAAAAATGCAAAATTAATCCGCCGGCTGGCGGACAAAAATAAAAATTTAGGAGTAGCTTCGCTACGATTTTTGTAAAATATCATCGCAAAGCGATACCTTAATTTTAAATTTTGACTTTTACATTTTGATTTTAGCAAAGCGCTTATGCCCAAATATATTTATACAGCTAAAGGATATAACGGAGAATCCAAAGGCGGGGAGATGGTCGCCAAAGATGAAAAAACCCTGGCGCTCCAGTTGCGTTCGGAGGGATTTTTGATTACTTCAGTCAGGGAATTATCTGAAAAAAATAAAGTGGGAGTGAAATTTTTTGACCGGTTTGCCCGCGTTCCACTCAAGGAAAAAATGATGTTCGCGAGAAACTTGAGCGTTATGGTCGCTTCGGGAGTCAATATAACAAAAGCGATGAGTAATCTTTCTATTCAAGCCAGAAGCAAAAAATTCAAAAAAATATTGCAGGGAATCGGCGAAGAACTTCAGGGAGGAAAAAATCTAAGCGACTGTTTGGCGAAATATCCGCCGGTTTTCAATGAACTTTTCGTGAATATGGTCAAGGTGGGAGAGGCCGGCGGAAATCTCGATGAGTCCCTGCAAATCATCGCGATTCAACTTGAAAAAGAGCACGAACTAATAAGCAAAGTGAGGGGAGCCCTCCTTTATCCCGCTGTCATAGTAGTGGCGATGATAGGAATCGCGGTCCTGATGCTCACCTATGTTTTGCCGAAAATCACCAGTACTTTCAAGGATATGAATGTCGAACTGCCCAAGACGACGCAGTTTGTGATAAATATAAGCGATATTCTTCGTAATCACAGTATTTTGGTCACCTTGTTATTATTTGGCTTTATCGCTCTCGTTTCTTTATTCCGCAAAACCGAAGCGGGGAAAAAATTTTTCAGTTTTCTTACGCTCCATTTGCCAGTGACCAGAGATCTTACGATGAAGATAAATTGCGCGAGATTCGCCAGAATCTACAGCTCCCTCCTTAAAAGCGGAGTTTCAGTCATTGATTCATTAAACATCGTTGCCAATACTCTGGGCAATTACTACTTCAGGAAAGAAATTGAAAGGGCTATCGATCAAGTGCAGAAAGGAGTGAATTTAAGCAAAGTAATAACACCCGATTCAAAAATTTTTCCCTCGCTTATTTCCCAAATGCTTGAAGTGGGCGAGGAAACGGGAAAAACCGAAGTAGTGCTGTTCAAGCTGGCGGAGTTTTATGAAGATGAAGTGGCGCAGATTACGAAGAATCTGTCTTCTATCATCGAACCGGTGCTGATGCTTCTCATTGGGGGAGCGGTGGGATTTTTCGCGGTTTCTATGTTCCAGCCGATGTACAGCGTGCTGGAAAATATCAAATGAAAATTTCAAATTTCAAATTTAAAATTTTAAATTCAGGATTTACCATAATTGAATCCCTGGTTTTTCTTTTTATTTTTTCGGTTATCACCGTAACTTTTTATTCCGCCTGGAGTTTGGGAATGAAACATATCATTGAATCTAAAAACCGGATGGGAGCAACTGCTTTGGCAAGCGAGAAAATGGAAATTATCAGGAATTTGCAATATGATAATATCGGAGTGCAGAGCGGAATACCAAATGGAAACATATTGGCTGATGAGGATGTTACGGAAAATGGGAAAAGCTATCATGTTAAGACCTTTATTCAGTTTATTGATGATGCCTTTGATGGAACTTATCCGGATGATTCAGTTCCCAATGACTATAAAAGAGCAAAAGTAACAGTTACCTGGGGAGGAATCGGGGAAGTGAGTTTGGTTTCAAGATTTGTTCCTCCCGGTCTTGAAGTTGATGCCGGCAAGGGCGTCTTATCAATAAATGTCATGAATAGCCAAGGAGGCGTGCCGCAGTCAACAGTTCATATAGTTAATAACGACATTTCTCCCGCCGTGGACATCACATTAAACACGGATAATTCAGGCAACTTGATGTTTCCCGGCGCGGAAGCATCAACTCAAAAATACCAAATTACCGTTTCCAAAAATGGCTATGAGACCGTGGCCACCGTCGATCCCTTGACAATTCCCGACTATAACCCCGTGGATACCAATGCTTCTGTTAGCTTAGGATCAATAAACACAAAAACAATTTTCCAGAATAAAGTGTCAAATTTAGATATTCTAAGTATTGATATGAATGACGCGCCGATTCCTAACGCGCAATTTGACATTAAAGGAGGAAGAATCTTAGGGACAAAAAAAATCAGTCCCTTTGATAATGTTTATAATCTTGATGAAATCAGTGTCGCAACCAACGCTTCAGGAGAAAAGGAGTATAATTTAATAAGTCCAGGCCAGTATGCGATCTATAACATCGGCTCCGTTTCCGGCTACACATTTATTAGCACCGATCCAATTTCTCCCTTTTCGCTTATTCCCGATGAGACAAAGACAGTGAAAATAAAATTCGCGGATGATAATGCGGACTCACTCCTCGTTAGTGTTATAAGAAGCGATGATAGTTCCCCAATCAGCGGAGCGCAGGTCAGACTTTCAAACGGCACAGGGTATGATTCGACTGAAACTACATTGGAAGACGGACTTTCATTTTTTCAAGCAGCGGCTGGGGCGTACAATTTGGAGGTATCAGCAAGCGGATTTCAAAGCTATTCATCCTCAATCAGCATTAATAAATTCATTTCGCAGCAAGTGATTTTAACTCCGGAATAAAAATATGAAACTCAAAAACAAAAAAGGGCTGACAATCGTGGAAACAATTGTGGCAATAGCGATTTTTACGATTGGCATTGAAGGATTTACGCTGTTATTTGCCAAAAGCTGGAGAGCCAATTCTTATATATTTGAAATGGGTCAATCCGCCTTTGCTGTTTCCCAAGGAGTGAATAAAATAGCCAGTTATATCAGGAAAACACGGCAAGCCGATGACGGAGCATATCCAATCAAAGCGGCGGATGACAATGATTTTACCATTTTTTCTGATTTTGATAAAGATGGCGTTACTGAACGGCTGCATTTTTACTATTCCGCAGGAAAAATATTTATGGGTATTACTGATCCTGCCGGAGGATTCCCAAAAACATATCCCGTTGGAGACCAGCAAACACAAACAATCGCGGAAAATATCGTCAATGGCGCCAGCACCCCAGTTTTTTATTATTACAACAAAGATTACCCGGGAGATCAGGCAAATAATCCAGTAAGCACGCCAGCCGATGTTTCAGTTATACGGCTTGTAAAGATATTATTGGAGATCAATATTGATATCAATCATTCTCCTGATAATATTCATCAACAGACCTTTGTCGAACTTAGAAATCTTAATGATTACGACAGGGTTCAGTGATTAAAACATAATTGGGATGAAAAAAGAAAAAAATAGAAATAAAAATAGAATCGGATCTGCCCTGGTCTATGCTTTGGTAATTATGTCCGTTGTTTTAGTTATTCTTACTTCGATCATCCAATATGTTTCCTCTCAAATTAAATTTGGAATTAATAGAGTAGAAAAGGAAAGAGCTTTTCAGGTAGCGGAGGCGGGAATTTATTTTTATCGCTGGTATCTGGCGCATGAAATTTCAGGCAAAACCGCCCAGCAAATAAAGGACTTTTGGCAAACCGGCAATCCTTATGGAGTGGGCACGCCCTATGAAACAGAATTTTCCGATCCGGAAGGAGGAGTAATCGGCAAGTACAAAATCGAAGTCCAGCCTCCGGATGTAAGTTCCACTATTGTCATCGTAAAATCGACGGGGTGGACTTATAAAGAGCCAAATGTCAAACGGGTGATCCAAGCGAGATTCCGGCGCCCATCCTGGAGCGAATACGCGGTGTTAGCCAATGACAATATGAGGTTTGGTTCAGGAACCACAGTCAGCGGAAAAATTCATTCCAATAAGGGAATCCGCTTTGATGGCGTGGCGAAAAATATTGTTTCCAGTTTGCTTTGCCGCTATGATGATCCTGATCATAGCGGCGCAGATGAGTTTGCCGTCCATACCCATGTGGCTCCGGTTGATCCCATTCCCTCCGCTCCGCCTCCCTGCCAAACTCTTCCGAGCCGGGCTGATGTTTTTGAAGCTGGAAGAAAACTGGAAGTTCCGGAGGTGGATTTCAATAGCGTTCTCTCCGACCTCAATTTCATAAAAAGCGAAGCGCAAAGCGGAAACGGCCGATATCTTAATGATACTGGCGGAGGAAGGCGCATTATTCTTAAAACTGACGATACTTTTGATGTTTGCACGGTTAATTCCTATAGTGCCATTACCTATTCCATATCAAATTATTTGAATAACAGCGGTACCGGAACCTGTTCTTCCTGCAGCGGGCAGTGTCTTAGCAATTATCCTATTCCTGACGACGGAGTTATTTTCGTGGAAGATAATATCTGGATAGAAGGGACTATTAATACCAGGAAAGTTACAATTGCAGCTGCCAATTTGATCGGAGGCGCGCCGGCTGACACATATATCGGCATGAACAATCTGCTTTATACCAATTTTGACGGAAGAGACATAATTGGCCTTCTTGCCCAAAAAAATATTTCGGTAATACGAAACAGCCAAAATTATCTGACTATTGACGCCGCTCTCCTAGCGCAGTCAGGCCGGGTGGGAAGAGATTACTACGCTTTTAACTACAAAAACACAATTACGGTCAATGGCTCAATTGCCACTAATTTGCGCTATGGCTTTGCTTACACGGACGGTACCGGCTACCAGACGCGCAATCTGAATTTTGACAACAACTTGCTTTATTACCCTCCACCTTATTTTCCCACTGGCACGGAATATTTCATAGATCTCTGGGATGAGTTATAATATAAACAATATGACAATTGACATTTGACAATTGACATTCAATCTTTCATAAAATTATTCGGTAATTTGTCAAAGGTTAAATATCAAATGTAATTTTTATGGGTTTCTTCAATAAAAAATTATTCGGTTTTTCAGGAGAAAATTTCGGCCTGGACATAGATGATTTATCCGTAAAGGTAGCTCGGATAGAAAAACACGGGAAAGGGCTGAAAATAGCCGGCTATAATTCAGTCGATATCGCGAGGGGCAGCATCGTAGACGGGCAGATAATAAAGAAAGAAAATGTCATAAGATCGATCCGGGAAGCTGTGGGCCGGGCAAAACCGAAAAAGATAAGGTCCAGAAACGCAATATGCGCCTTGCCGGAAACCAAGGCATTTTTGAGAATTCTTAGTTTGCCTAAAATGGGAAAAAATGAGATTCAAGAAGCGATAAAATGGGAAGTGGAAGCCAATATTCCTCTGGCTATCAATCAGGTTTATTATGATTGGCAGATTTTGGACATTAATTTCAGCAAAGATCCGGATAAGATGAGCGTGATTATGGTCGCGGTTGCGAGAAGTATCGTAGATCAATATGTTTCCGTGGTGGAAGAAGCTGGTTTTAGAGTGGTAAGCGTGGAACTGGAGTCCATTGCCCAGGCCAGGAGCTTGCTTAAAAATGAAAAAAACAATGAAGCAGCATTGATTATAGATATTGGCGAAACAAGAACAAGTTTTCTTGTGACTGTCGGCGGCATTGCGTGTTTTACTTCAAGTATTCCAATTTCCAGCAGCAATCTGACCGATGCCATATCAAAAAACTGCAATGTTTCCTTCAAGGAAGCGGAGGATATGAAACAAAACTTCGGAATCGGGTCAGCTTATCAGGACAATCATATTTTCACTTCAGTGAAACCGGTGCTGGAAAACCTCATCGCGGAAATCGAAAAATCAGTGGATTTTTATTTGAACGGACTTCATTATTCTTCTTCAATAAACAGGTTTATTGTCTGCGGCGCGGGTTCGACCGTAAAAGGGCTGGTTCCGTATCTTTCAAAAAATACCGGGAGAGACATAGAAATCGGCAATCCCTGGATAAATTTTGATTTGAAAAAAAGTCTGCCAATCATCGACAAGGAAAATTCAGTAAGATTCGCGACAGTCATCGGCTTAGCATTAAGAGATATAAGTTATGAATATCTATCTTAATCTTCTTTCAGAAGAGAAAAAAATAGAAATAAAAAAAAGAATGATTTTTCAGACCATACTCGGCCAAGGATTTAGATTTTGTTTTATCATGTTATTATTAATATCTATTCTGCTAAGCGTTAAAATGATAACTAAAATAAATTTATCCAGCATAGATAAATCAAATTCCTTAATTGCTTCAAATTCGGTTTATCAAGAATTAAACAAATATGAAGGAGAATTCAAACAGATGAATTCAAAAATCATTTTGGTTTCAGAGATGAAAAAAAACAAACTCTACTGGTCTCTGCTGATTGAAGAACTGTCCGGGATAATTCCCCAAAACGTATTTTTGACTGATTTAGCCACGAAGGCCTATAAAATCTCAATCATAGGGAAAGCGGGAAATCGGGACAAACTTGTGGAATTCCAGGACAACCTGAAAAAATCCTCCTGTTTCAGCGAGGTAACTTATCCTTTGTCTAACTATACTTCCAGGGAAGATCTGGAATTTACGATTGACTTCAAGGTTAAGGAAGAATGCGTTAAAAGAAAAAATTAAGAACTTTTCTATGGCGGATAAATGGAAAAAATATAAGGAATATATTGTTTCAGTCCTCTTTTTTGTTGTTTTAATATTGGTTTATATTTTTATAGTAAGGCCGCTGGCGGCAAAAATCGGGGAAAATACGGATGAAATCCAGAAGAAAATAGCCGACAGAACCGTTTACGAAGAAAAAACAAAAAATCTGACAAAAATAAAAGAACAAGCGGAAATCTACAGGAAAAATGAGGATTATGTAAAAAATGTTTTAGCCAGACAGGATCAGGTCGTGGAATTAGTGGAGGAACTGGAAAAACTTGCCAAAGATACGGGAAACGAGATAAAAATTGAAATAAATGAAGAAAAAAAAGAGAAAGACAAAAAAGCGAAAAAAGATGAGGAAAGCATCAAACTTCCCAGTGAAAATTATTTGCAGATGAAGATATTGGTATACGGGAAATACAGGGATATTTTCAATTTCATCAAAAAACTGGAAAATATTAATTTCTGGAATGATATAATCTCTTTGAATATCACTAAAAGAGAAACCAGCCAGTTCAGCCGACCGGATAATGTTTCCATTTTTGAAAATCCGGGCGGAATAAATCCTTCAAATGAGCAGGCGAGTAAAAATGTGACCGCTGTCATGGAAGCCGTATTCTATTTAGAATAATTAATAAATTTTCAACCCTATGGATTTTAAAAAAATCAATTCGATTAATATCAATATCAATCTATCCGGAATCGGCAGCAAGATATTTTCATACTGGCAGAAATATTTTAAATTTATTTTCTTCCTTCTCCTTTTCGGGGTGTTTTTAGGAGGAATTTATTATTTGTATGCGACACTGTATAAATCGGAATGGAGCGAGGAAAAGAAGAACCAGTACATAATTGTTAATAAGAGGATAACTAAATTCAAGGAGCAGGAATTCAATGATATTGTCAATGAAGTTCAGTTGCGCAAGAAAAATTTTGAAGAAGGGGCATATTCAACAAAAGACATATTCAACCCGTAAATTTTTTTATCCAGTGTCCCTGCTAGGATTGAACCCAAAATTTCTTGGTCTCCCGCGCAAGGCGCGCCCTGAGAGATTTGAACTCCCGACCCTCACGTCCGAAGCGTGATGCTCTATCCACTGAGCTAAGGGCGCGCTCTATGCGGGATAAACTCCGCCAAATGTGATACTTTGTCCATTATCTCGTCTCAGCGATATCTTACGGAGAGCTAAGCGCATTGGATAATAAATGGGTCGTCTAAAGGACGACATTAGAACTATCTTATATGATAGCGAAGAATTAGTAAAGATTCCATGGGTTTAGGGTAGCGTAGGGTAAAGATTATTTTTGATAAATGAAGTTTTTTAAACTAATTAAGCAAAACAAGTTAAAAAAACTTTCGTTTATTATTCAATTCTAAAAACTTTATTTTTTTCTATCTTGATCTTTAAGGGCAGCGTTAATTTACCTGCAAATTTTTCTTTTTCCGTCTTATTGAGCCACCCAATCCCGAAGAAATCATCATTTTTATCATGTAATAATCTTACGTCATACATTTCATCTTCATTTCCGAGAACTACGCCATTATTATTTACTGATTTGTAATCATCCAAAAGATTTTTGGAATAATAGCAATGCAGTCCGCCAAATGACCCATTTATTTTAGCAAATTCTGGCTCATAATTACTCGCATGAGTTGAAAAAAATAAATAGTAAAAACCTTTATGAAAAATAATTTGAGTTGTTTCAATTTCATCATAAACACCTGGAGAAAAGATTGGAGGAAGTAGTTTCCAATCTAATAAATTATTCGATTCAGCAATGGCGACGCATCCATTATATTCTCTTCCTTTATTTTTTTCTCTTGCGGATATAGTCATATAATATCTTCGAGATTCGGGGTCTTGAAAAACAAATGGGTCGCGCCAAGCGCCAATCTTGCCTAACTTATTTTTTTGGTTATCAATATAATAATACTTTTCGGCCTCTAAAATTGGATTATTTTTTACTTTTTCCCAATTAATCAAATTATAAGAAATAGCTAATCCAATTTTTTGAATCCATTTTTTGTCCGCGTTCTTATTTCTTCCAGTGTAAAACATGAAATATTTTCCATCCTTTTTGATAACACTGCCTGTCCATAATGCGAGATTGTCCCAAGAGTCATTTCCCCCGGGTGTTAATGCCACCGGGAATTCTTTCCAATGTGTCAGATTATCAGAAACAGCATGACCAATAGTAACATAACTATCATGTCTTTCTTTAGGGTCTTTTGATGGGGCGGCTTGCAGATAAAAAATATGGAATTTTTTGTTATCTTTAATTAACCAGCTATCCCACAATAACTTTCCTCCAGGTGAATAGTTTTTGTTCATGATTAATAAATAAAAAAATTATTCAACTTTTTGATAAGGACTGTCTTTTTTCTCTTATTATTTTTATCTTCTCGGCTCGCAATAAAATTTCAGCCGCTCTTTTTATACTTTCTGCCGCCTGGTGCTGACCGGGTTCCTGCTCAATATATATCGCCTTGATAGAACCGTCCGGCTGTACAATTTTTTGAAAACTTCTCCTTCCCCTTTTTTTGACAGTTAGGGCTTCTCCAATATATTTTTCAGCTTCTGGCTTATAACCACCTACCAAAACAGAATTAAGCGAACCAGAGTGAAGAAGCATTTCGACATCATTGCCGCTATCTCCCGCGACAATTCCTTGCTGGATATCAGATAATTTAGATAAGTAATTAACAGTATCTCCCTTGGCTATAGGAAGAACATCAAGACAATATTTTTTCACGACTTCATCTGGAGACAAGGTGCTATTATAATTTATTTCCTCGCAGATTATTACCGATTGACTTGGAAAATATTCTTGAGCCATTTTTGATATTTGCTCTAGCGATTGCCGATCAGCAAAGAAATAGAAGCTGATCTTAAATGATTGACATTTTGCCGTTTTATCCGCCAGCCATGCAGATTCTATTTCTGGTATTTGAAAATCAAACCTGCTTTCCGGAGATTTGACTGACAATTCTTTTATCAAATCGAGTGATTTTTTAACTAATTCCTCCCTTTCAAAGCCGCCTTCTGTTAAAAGTTTTTCGAAATATTCATCTTTCTTATATTCGTATTTTCCATCTTCTGATTTATGAAGCACCCATATTTCTGTTCCAACCGAGCCAGCGATAACCTGGAAATGGGGAAGTTCTCCGGATTCAATTCTTTTATGTACGCCATTGAAATCATTTCCTGTGACAGCGATAATCGGAACATTTCCCTCCTTCGCTTTTTCGGTAAGATATGCCATTGCATTTTCTTTGCCGGCTTTATAAAACGTATTGTCAATATCAGTGAAAAGCGCGGTGGTCTTTTCATTTCTTTCTCGTTGAACGCTAAGCGTTTCCATTAACTCTGAACCATGATAGGTTTCATATAACATTTCAAAACCTTCTTCTTTTTCAGTTTCCTTTTTTTCTTTAATATGAAATTTGGAAATGTTTTCAAAATCAACCATTGGAAAATAAATTTGTTAATGTTTTAATTATAATATAATTGAATTATTACCTAAAACTTACAATAGGGTGACTAGAGGGAATCGGACCCTCATACCTGGTGCCACAGACCAGTGTTCTGCCATTGAACTATAGTCACCATAACTATAAAATTTCAAATTTCTAATTCCTAATTTCTAAATAAATTCAAATTCATTATTCTTAATTCATAATTCCTAATTCAAATTTTTGTCTCCCCGGAAGGAATCGGACCTTCATGTCCAGCTTAGAAGGCTGGCGCTCTATCCATTGAGCTACGGGGAGCAAAATTACCGGTGCGCTATGAGGGATTCCTCCTCGCTCCGACTCGGAGTCCGGGCGCTACACACAAGAAAAGCTGCGCTTACTCGCTTCCTACTCGCGCCCTTCGAATCCTTTGCTACTTACCAAAATTATACGCGAAAATATTTATATAGTCCTATTGTTCTGGTGCGCTGTGAGGGATTCGAACCCCCGACCGTTGGCTTAAGAGGCCACTGCTCTACCAACTGAGCTAACAGCGCAAGGGAAATATAAAAATTAAAACTAAGAAAGATAGTAGCATATAATTTTTATCAGGTCAATGAATTTTATTAAATATTATGCTCTTTTTTATATTGCCTCCATTGCTTTTCCGACCAGTCGTCCGGCTTCTCCGTAAAAATTTCTCCCGGATGAGGATATTTATTTGGAGAATCATAGGAACTGTTGAAAATATCGCTTATAATCTGTTTGCCGTCTTTATCATAGACATTTTGGGTGAAGGTGGCCTTCATTGAACCGTCCGGATTTTTTTCAGTGATTTTCGGCCCGATTATCTCTATTCTTCTTCCGTCGTCAGTTCCATAAAACTGGAAAATCAGTTCCGTTCCTTCAATTTTCGTCTGGATTAAAATATATCCCGGAGTATTGTTAATAAATCTAAGATCAGGGCGGGGAACATAAACGGTCGCATCCAGCCCTTGGGGATTATAGTATCGGACGGGGTAAGCGTGATTTCGGCGCGCCGTTACCTTAAGCCCGCTATAAATGGCGGCCCGGAAAGTTGTGGTGGAAACCTGGCAAACTCCTCCTCCGAATTCCGGTTCGGTTTTGTCCTTCTTGATTACCAATTCCTCTTTATAGCCGTGTTCGCCGTCAACTGAACCCAAGACCTTTACGAAAGAAAATTCTTCCCCCGGTTTTATCAGGACGCCGTTATAACGGCTGGAGGCGACATTGATGTTAAAAATCCTGTTTTTCGGCGAGCCCCTGAAATTTGACTTTCCCTCGCCGATTAATTTGTTTATCTTGAGTTTTTCAACATCCTCGGAACTCAACGGCGGCGGTATTTCCTTGTAAGGAAGCTCTATTGTCGTTGCTGTATTGGATTTTTTTCCATTTTCCAAAATCAATTGCTGGGATATTTTTTCGATTCCTTTTTCAACATCCAATTCTATCCCATTTTTACTGGGAGATGCAATGACTACTTTTCCTTCTTCAACGGCAAACGAAGCATTGATCGGATCCCTGTTGACTTTTCTTTTCATGTCTTCCAGGGAGGATCTTATGTTTTTTTCATTGGCTTTTATTTTTTCATATTTTGATATTTTCGCGGTTTTTTCGGCCGTTAAGGTAAGACGGCAAAAAACATAATCGCTGCCGCAGTAGCGGATATTTTCAATTTCGGAAATTTTCTGGGTATCGCGCGAAAGATAGGGGTCCCAGATGACCCAGTTGGCCAGCTCTCCGGAAGAAATTTTTTCTTCGTATTCGGAAACCTTTAATTTTATTTCCGGAAGAGCAGATTCCTTATAATTATTTTCCTGCGCCAAAACAAATCCTGGGCAGATAGCTATTGCCGTCGCAAAAAAAAGTTTCAATAAATTTTTTCTATCCATACTAATATCATATTATCATAACAAATAGGTTGTTTCCATACAATTAAAAAAGGGAGAGGATCCCTTTTTTAAAACTTAGTTAGTATTGCATTTAGAAGCCCCTGACTTGAATTCTCTTTGTTTTGGTTGTGTCGGCCTTAGGAAGGCGGATGGTAAGTATTCCATTTTTAAGCGATGCCTCGGCTTTCTCGGAAATAACATCAACCGGAAGCACGACTGATCTTGAAAAAGAACCCCAGTAGCATTCCTGATAATAATAATTATCACCCTCCACAACTTCTTCATTTTTTCTTTCACCTTTGACGGTAATCATATCGTTTGTAATTGATATATCCAAATCTTCCGGCTTTACCCCGGCAATTGTCGATTTTATAACAATGTCGGTGTCTGTCTGGTAGACGTCGATGGTCAACTGCCCTTCCGACTCGTCCGACCAACTTTCATTGCTGATTGGCGCGTTTGATGGCTTTCGCACTGTCATTTCTGTTTCCTCGGAATCAGAATAAACCGGCATTCTTGTTTCTTCGCCTTCTTCAATTCTTCGTGAACCGGTAAGCCGGTCGAAAAAAGATCTTTTTTCTTTTGTCATAATTGTATAGTTAATGATCAATGACCAATGCCAGCGATCAATAACCTGGAATAGTGAATTATTAACTGTTTTTATTATAATTCAAGTTTTATTAAGATGCAAGTTTTTTGTTAATCCTCAATAAATTCGCAAAATTAATCAGGAATAAGACGGCAAAAAGGGCTATAATGAAGGGATTAATTAAAAAGTTTCTGTATTGCGAGAGAATGTTGTAAGATAAATGAAAAAAAAGAGCCGGGATAATCGCGGCAAAAAAAGTGCCGATTTTTCTTGGATTCAGGAGGACGACGACATAGCCCATGAGTCCCGCGGTCATAATATGAAGCATGAAAATTTCAGCAATATTCTGGCGGAAATAATTCTGGCTTATTAAATTTTTGTTGACGCTTCCGGCAATCAGCGAAATTTCGATTATTGAAAATCCCAGCCCCAGAATCAGCGAATTTATTATCAGCATCCTTCCCAGCGAGAATTTTTCTATTTTATGGGCGATAAAAAAATACTTGACGGATTCTTCCAGAAAAGCGAAAAGGAAAAAAAATAAATACGGGCTGATGCTGTTTTTTACGGAAGTGATATTAAGAAAATCGTCAAGATTTATTTTTTTACCCGCGCCAAAAACCGCCAGAATTATAATCATCAGAAAAACCTCGGCGATAAGCGCGCCAGTGGCGGCGATAATTCCCAGAAATAACGATTCGATTTGCTTCATTTTATTTTAATTCTTCTGAGTGTCTTCTTACTTCTGCCAGCTTAGCTTCCGCTTTTTCCAGATTTTCTTTTTGTTGCTTAACCACCTGACTTGGTGCTTTTTTGATGAAATTCTTATTCTTTAATTTAGTTTTGATATTAGCAACGTATTTTTCCAGATTCTCTATTTCTTTCTGGTATTTTTTCTTTTCTTTTTTAATGTCAACTAATCCCTCGGCGGGAATATAAATATTGATTCCGGCTACCGTGCGGTGGATGGAATTTTCAACTTTTTTCCCATCATTTTTAATTTTTAATTCATCAATGCCTGTTCGCAAGTTTTTAATTAGATGTTTTTGTTCAGTAATTAATTCAGTAATACCGGATGCGGCATTTTTAGCGTCAATTATTACTTTAATTTTTTTCTTAGTATCAATTTTATTTTCCACGCGTGCGTTACGAATGGCAGTTATTGTTTCTTTTATAAAATTAAAGTTATCAGAATGGACAGCAGTGTCTCTTTGTGCTCCCAAAATATGAAATTCCGAATATCTCGGCCACCCTCGGGTCATTAAAAATTTATTTTCTCCTATTTCTTCCCAAATATATTCCGTAACAAAAGGCATGAAAGGGTGCCATAGCTTTAAAAGATTT
>Ga0155441_110_pt2 | contig 13645 bp, 10 predicted proteins | sample RifCSPhighO2_02_FD_111889 | JGI IMG/M metagenome (GOLD analysis project Ga0155441, IMG submission 111889) | Candidatus Moranbacteria bacterium RIFCSPHIGHO2_02_FULL_40_12b
AGAGAGCATTAAATCCCATTGCTGAGTTGTAGTTGCCGGTGGTGTTGAGGCGGAGGGCATCCTTTCCTATTGCTGAGTTGCCATTGCCCGCAGTGTTGGATAAGAGGGCAGCATTACCATTCGCAGTGTTATTGTTGCCTATAGTGTTGGAGTAGAGGGCACTCCCTCCCATTGCTGAGTTGTTGCCGCCGGTGGTGTTGGATAAGAGGGCACTTCTTCCCATTGCTGAATTGAATATGCCAGTAGTGTTGTATAAGAGGGCATCTCTTCCCATTGCTGAGTTGGAGGAGCCAGTGGTATTGTTGAGACCCGCTTGATATCCAATAAAAGAATTATTATTTCCTGTATTTGCATTCCCCGCCTGATAGCCAAGAAATGTTCCATAAACAGAGTCATCAAAGTTAATCAGATTAGCAACTTGAATAGTGTTGTTGGGACTCGTCGTTCCGATGCCGACATTGCCGTTGGGAACAAGCAGGCCATTTGCAGCGCTACTGCCGTTAAAAACACAATTTACTCCTGTTCCGCAATTTAAAATTAGGGCACCTACTTTTGTTTGGCCGAACCCGCTGGTGTTAATCGGCGCGCCGACATTGCCACCGGGAGGAGCGACGGTCGGCTCGGTCCAGGCGCGAACGAACTGAACGCTTAATCCGACGACTAAACCTACGGCCGCGACTCCCAGCCAGTAAGTAATTTGTTTGGCAATTTTTGTTTGCATACATTTATTATTAAAAATTTATAACACCATTATTTTGCGCTAATAGAATCAATAATATCTTGGGAAACTTGCGGAGTGACAGGATTATCCTTCTTAGATTCGTCCTTGGACGCAGAAGCGCTTACATTGTTAATAATTTCTTTTTCTACCGTCGCTTGGTCACTTTGAGGATTAGATGACGATATGCTTTCCATTAGCGTTTTCTGCTTTTCCTCCGGCAGGGTTTGTTTCCGCGTTTGATAATTTTTCATCTCCCGATTAATTTTCACCGCCAAAGCGGCAACGGTAATCAAAAGAATTACTGCTAAAGCAATCAGGACTGTTTTTATATTTTTTTGGCTGAAATCCAGTTTCATAATATCATCTTATAATTTTCATAATTTAACATTCCGTAAAATGTCAGTTGTAGGTTGTAGGTTGTTAGTTGTAGGTATCTTACGGCGCCACTTCTTTCCAGTTAGTGCCGGATGAGGGAGCATTACAGGCAGCGTCACAGGCCGCATATCCGGTAGGATCGCCAACATATTTTCCAAACGCCACACAAGACGGTCCCGGAAAGGTACTTGGACCGTCACAATTAAATGTGGTAGTATTGCACTCGTAACATGAAACTGTTGGAATAACAGCCACTGTTAAATTTATTGACTGGCTTTCATATGACACGCTCATTTCTTCTGTGCTTAAAATAGCCACGCCATTTGCCGTAAGGGATTGCGGACTTGTAACGGGACTACCCCATTGCGCCGCATTATCCGGCAAGTTTGTTTCATCCCAACTTGCCGAAAGAGTTACATCTCCGTTTGTATCGCAACCCGAAGAAGTGTTCCAGCAAGCTTGATAACTTTTGACATCGCCTGGATTCATGCTGATAGTGCTGCTATTTGAAACCGGCGCAGATCCGCTGGTGCAACTTGAAGGACAAAGTTTCAATGTCGTCGGCGTCACAATCTTCGCTTTACTGAAATCAATCCAGCCGAGTTCATCCGACCAGGCATATGTCTTGTTATTTCCCGTCCCGTCCATTTTAGTAATATCTAATCCATAAGGAACAGGATCGTTAGAATCGCTGTGCAACCTTATCCATCCCTGCCAGCCGCCGGAATTAGAGGGAACCGCTTCAAATTCTGTTTGAATCCCAACAATTCTCGCCCATCCCCGCAATTCATTTCCAACCCTTTGAGCCGCAAAAGCATAGTCGTCTCCGGTCGCGACTGATGGATAAGGACCTGCTGGAGCAAAATCAATCCATCCTATATTTTTACTCCAAGCAGTACCAGTTACATTTCCACTACCGGCTGGAATATCCACTCCATAATCAGCAACTGTTATTCCAACCGGGCAATTGGCGTAATTTCCTGTATCGCTAATTCCATTCCCGTCCGAATCGCAATCAGCGCTATTCATACTTATCCACCCCACTCCGGTTTCATATCCGCTTAATCCGTTATTGGGATTGCCATCGCTTTGTTCTTCGCTTCCGCCCCATGGAAAACCCGCGCCGCTTTGGCTTGAACTCGCATGGGTCTTGATCGCCGCGCCAATGCCAAAAGCCGTGATTAAAATAATAAGCGAAAAAAATATTTTCTTTTTCATTTTTGTTTCAGTAAGAATCAATTGCCTTTATTATACCATTTTTTCAGGATAAAAGAAGAGGGTGTGGATAACTTTTTTATGACAATTTTATAACAATTGACAATTGACCATTAAAAAGTCAAAGGTTAATTGTCAAATGTCACTTGTTAATTTGTTAAGTTTCTCCTGAAACTTTTCAAAAATCTCCGGCCCCCGCGGCTCGGGAAGAAAGATAAGTTTTTCGTCGGAAGCGATTATAAGGCCTCCCTTTTTCCGGGTTTTCGGATTTCTCATTATTTTCCCTTTTTCCCATTTCCGAAGCCACTTCTCCAGAAAATCAAAACCGAATAACGCTTCACCCAGCGTTCTTGATGTCTGGCTTAGCCAACTGTCTTTTATGATTCTTAAATTGCCGATTTCCTCCGGCTGATAATTCGGTCTAAAGTTTTTTATCCAGCGGTTTTGGAATTGGAATTTTCTGAAAACTCCGCCGGTGTCAACCCCGTTAGAAACTGGTATGGGGCATAAAACCACTCCGCTCAAGTTTTTTAAATTTTTACCCGGCCGCGGCAAACCGCGCGATACGTTTCTAACGGGGTCGTAAAGCGGGAACATAAAAGAATACTCGTTTGAAGAAAAAAGATCTTTAGTAATAATTTCCAGCGACTGGTCAGTTATAAAATAGTTCAGGCAGACCCGGTCTTTTATTTTCCCGTCATGCCTTCTTTTTCCAATCAAGTGGATTAAGAGCGTCACCAGCGTCCTTCCCGTCCAGATTTTTCCTTTTTTCAGGACAACAAGAATGTCCCAGTCGCTGGAATTTTCCGCGTTTTTCATAGCCAGGCGCCCCGTCACGCCAATCATTCTGACAAAAGGGACGAGGCGCAAAAGCCAAACAACCCGGCGAAGTTTTTTTATTTTAGCCGCGGATATTTTTTCGCGCTTGATTCTTTCCGGAACCAAATTTTTTCTTCCTTTTAAAAAATAAAACCCGCGGTATTCTTCAATATATTTTTTTAAATCATTGGCCTCCAGTTCATTTATTACATCTTTCAGGGAAAATTTTTCCGAACCGGCGTCATCCGTAATTTCGTTTAATTCGTAATTCGTAATTCCTATCATGTATTTCCAAACTTCAAAAGCCGTCAGCGGATAATCCAGACAGTCATAATAGCAAACGGTGGCGAGGATGTTTTGGGAAAGATTTTTAGTCATATCCTATAAATTTTCAATTTCTAATTTCTAAACAATTTCTAATGTCTCAATTTAATAATTTAAAAATTGAACATTGTTTGAAAATTGAAAATTGAAAATTCAAAATTCTATAAATATTTCCCCGTCCAGCTTTTCCTGCTTTTGGCGAGTTTTTCCGGCGTGCCTTCAAAGACCACATATCCTCCTTTTTCCCCGCCTTCCGGGCCGAGTTCAATCACCCAGTCGGCGCTTTTAATGACATCGGGATTATGCTCCACGACCAGCACTGAATTTCCTTTTTCCACCAGCGCGTCCAAGACTCCCAAAAGGCACTTTGTGTCCTCAAAATGGAGTCCGATGGTGGGTTCGTCCAGAATGTAAAGGGTCTTTCCGGTGGATTTTCTGGCCAGTTCCGTTGCCAGCTTTATCCGCTGGGCTTCTCCTCCGGAAAGATCAGTCGCGCTTTGCCCCAGCCGGAGATATCCCAATCCGACATCTTCCATCATCCTAAGTTTATCGTAAATAAGCGGGTGTTTTTTGAAAAATTTCATCGCGTAACCGATACTCATGTCAAGAACCTGCGCGATGTTCATACCCTGATATTCAACCTCAAGGGTCTTTGAATTATATCTGGTTCCTCCGCACGATTCGCACTTAACATACATATCCGGAAGCAAATGCATTTCAATTTTCCGGTAGCCCTCTCCTTGGCATACTTCGCAGCGCCCGCCTTTCATATTGAAACTGAACTGGCTGGAAGCATAGCTCCTGCTTTTCGATTCTTCCGCTCCGGCGAAGACCTCCCGAATATGGGAAAAAACACCGGTATAAGTGGCCGCGTTGGAACGGGGAGTTCTCCCGATGGGATCCTGGTTTATGTTTATGACTTTATTGATGCTTCCTATGTTTTTTATCGCCTTGTGCTTTCCCGGAATATCCTTAGAACCAAAAAAATGCCGGGACAAGGATTTTGCCAGAATGTCGTTGACTAAAGTGGATTTCCCCGAACCGGAAACGCCGCACATCACGACGAATTTGCCCAGGGGGAGTCGGACATTCATTCCCTTGAGGTTATTTTCTTCGGGTTTGACTACCTCAATGAAGCCCCCGTTTTTTTGCCGGACGCGGTTTTTCTCAAAAACCTTTTTTCTTCCCGACAAGTAATCGGCTGTTTTTGTTTTTGACTTCAGCAGTTTTTTATAGTCGCCTTCGAAAATAATCCGCCCTCCATCTTCCCCGGCGCCGGGTCCCATATCAACTATCCAATCAGCCGATTGCATAATTTTTTTATCGTGCTCGACAACCACCAGCGAATTTCCCGAATCCCGCAGCGTCCGGATAGTTTTTATCAGCTTTTCCGTGTCGCGGCTGTGAAGCCCGATTGTCGGTTCGTCCAGTATGTATATTATTCCCATAAGTTCCGACTTGATTTGCACCGCCAGCCGGATTCTTTGGGCTTCCCCGCCGGAAATCGTTTCCGCGCTGCGCGCCATATTTAGATATTCCAGCCCGACTCCCTCCAGAGCGGATAACCGTTCAGTGATTTCTTTGGAAAGGTACTGGATTATTTTTTTGTTGGCCGCGCTCTGTTCCCACTGGCCCGACTCGGAGAATAAATTTTTGAGATTAACCACGCTATAATTTGCCAGTTCGTCAATTGACTTTTCAAAAACTGTGACCGAAAGGTATTCTTTTTTCAGCCGTTTTCCTCCACAGGCATCACAAATTTCCGAAACCATGTATTTCTCAATTTCTTTCCGGAGGTAATCGGATTTTGATTCATTATATTTCCGGAGAAGCCCGGGAATCACTCCTTCAAATACGTAGGTTTTTCTGACTCCCCCCATATCTCCAGCGATTTCCACCGGTATTCCTTTTCCGGAAACGCCGTATAGGACAATATCAAGATGGCGGGAATCCATTTTTTTAACCGGGATATCCGTGGAAAAAAAATATTTATCCGCAACTATTTTTAAAACAGAGAGATAACTGCTCTGCCCGTTTATTTTTCCGCCCGATTTGCTCCATGGATGTATGGCTCCTTCGGAAAGCGTCAGATTTTTGTTTGGTATCAGCAGATTTGGATCAATTTTAAGTTTTATTCCCAGCCCGGAGCACGCCGGGCAGGCTCCCTCGGGGCTATTGAAAGAAAAATGTCTCGGGGTAATTTCTTTGAGCCGCACGCCGCATTCCCAGCAAAGGAAGTCCTTGTTATATAACAGCTCTTTTTCGTTGTCAATCAGAACTGTTATAGACCCTTTTCCGATTTTCATCGCGGTCTCTATTGAATCCAATAGCCGCTCCCGGTCCAGCTTTTCGAAGTTCAGAGTAATCCTGTCCACGACTATTTTGGCTTCGGAAGGCGCCACGTCGCTGGAGATTAAAAGCGCCTCGGAAGTTGTCATTATTTTTCCGTTAAAACGAACTCTCGCGTATCCCATCTGCTGGATTTTCCTTAATGCGTCTCTCGCGTCCTTCTCTCTCCTTTCTTCTGATGCCAGAATGATTATCTGGCTGCGGTCGGGTTGACTCAGCAGTTCTTCCAGAATTTCTTTGTTGCTCTTCCGGCTCATTATCGCCCTGCAATTCGGACAATGCGGAACTCCGATTTTAGCGAACAGCACTCTCATAAGATCATAAATTTCCGTAAGCGTCCCGACGGTGGAGCGGGGACTGCGGGAAATGCTTTTTTGGTCGATTGAAATGGCCGGGCTTAAATTATCAATCCGGTCAACATCGGGTTTGGCGGTAACCGGAAGAAAGTTTCTGGCATAAGAAGAAAATCCCTCCATATACCGGCGGTTGCCTTCGGCGAAAATCGTGTCAAAAGCCAAAGATGACTTTCCTGAACCGGAAAGTCCCGTTATTACCACGAACTTGTCGCGGGGAATATCAATGTTTATGTTTTTCAAGTTATTGACTCTCGCGCCCCGGATGATTATTTTATCGCGCTTATCCATAGAAGATTACAAGGTTAAAAATTAGCAATTTGCCAATCAGTGTTTATTCACAGATTAGAAGTATGACAAGCCGTAAGCTAATTAAAAATTGTAAAGCATAAATTCTGTTTTGTAAAGAGACAACCGGCTATTTGCCAAAAATTATACAGTATGCTAGTATAACAAGCACGATTTAGAAAGTCCTGATTTATCCCGCCTTTATTTTAATAAGGATAGGATAAATAGCGCTCCGCCCGAGGGACTTTTCATCTGGGCGGAATTTGTAATTTAATTGTTAAATTGTCATATTGCTAAATTGTTAAAAAACCATAAAACAATTCAACCATTTAGCAATTTAATTAAATGCAATACGAACTATTCTACCTCGTCGGTGAATCTGATGAGCCGAATTTGGAAAAAATTAAAGAAAAAATGGATAAAATTATCCAGGATGAAAATTGCGCGCTTTTAGAAGCAGTAGTTTCCCGTAAAAGAAAAATGGCCTATGCGATTGAAAAGAAAAACCGGGGAACTTATATTGCCCGCCGTTTTGAAGCGCCTGAAAATGACGGAAGCGCGGAAGAAAAGAATATAATTAAGGACATAACCCATAAAATTAACTCGGACAAAGACATTCTCCGTTTTATAATCGTAAAAGCGGACGAGTTGCCTCCGCTCAAGGCCGAGGAAGCTCAAGGACCGGTTGCGCGCGCGCGGGAAAAGCCAAGGATGGAAGCCGTCAAGAAGGAAAGAACGCCCGAAAAACCGGAAAAAATTGACCAAAAATTAGAAGAGATATTTAATATTTAATGATATGAATCACTAATCAACACGAATCCATCGCTAATAATCACGAATTAGAGATAATTCGAGAAAAATTAGAGTAGATTCGCGATTTAAATCATTATGAACGTGAACAAAGCAATTCTCGTCGGGCGACTGACCCGCGATCCGGAATTGCGCACTACTCAATCAGGCCAGACCGTTGTCACTTTCGGCTTGGCGACTAACCGGACCTGGACCGACAAAAACGGCCAGAAGCAGGATAAAACCGAGTTCCATAATATCGTTTTTTGGGGACGATTAGCGGAGATTGCCGGCCAATATCTCACCAAAGGCCAGGAAACGTATATTGAAGGACGGTTGCAGCACCGGACTTACACCGCCAAAGACGGGACGGAAAAAAGAATTACTGAAATAGTGGGCGAAATGATGCAGATGGGAAGCAAGCCGCAGGGAACAGGGTACCAACCAAAAAATTCCGCGCCAGTAGCGCCCCAGCCAGCCGCGCCAACCGAAGAAATTCCAACCATCAATCTGGATGACGAGCAGGGAGAAGTTAAAATAGAAGATGTACCGTTTTAATTAAACCTACAACTAACCACCTACAACCCACAATGGTTGTTTGTTGTCGGTTGTGAGTTATAAGTCAAAATTATATGGAGACAAAAATCTGCCATTTCTGCGCCAATAAAATGGATAAGATTGATTACAAAGACGCGTATCTGCTGCGCCGCTTTATGAATTCGCAGGGTAAAATTTATCCTCCCAAGAGGCATGGAACCTGCACTAAACATCAAAGGAATTTGTCCAATGCCATAAAAAGAGCGCGAGTCATGGCGCTGGTGCCATTTGTAGTTAAATAAACTACCAACTCACGGCTTACGACCTACAACTTGTTGTCGGTTGTTGGTAATTGGTTATAAGTTAAAATCATGCTCGGTATTACCGATATAAAAACCAGAAAAAATATCATCCTTAACGGCGAGCCTTTCGCCGTTCTTTATCATGAACACTCAAAAACCGGACGAGCCGGAGCGGTGCTTCGGACAAAAATTAAAAATCTGAAAACCGGAGCGGTTCTGGAAAGAACATTTCAGGGCGCGGATAAAACTGAAGAGGCGGAAATCACAAAATCAAAAGCGCAATATTTGTATAAAGAAGCCGGTGATTATTTCTTTATGGATTCGGAAAATTACGACCAATTTTCCCTGCCCAGAAGCGTGTTGGGAAACGCGCCGGATTATCTTGTTGAGGGAATGGAAGTCGTAATATTGAATTTCAGCGGCAATCCGATTAATATTGAAATTCCGGTAAAAGTGAAACTGAAAGTGGTTGAAGCGCCGCCGGGAATTAAAGGCGATACGGCAGGAAGCGGAGGAAAAGTGGTAGTTCTGGAAACAGGAATTAATGTGACTGCGCCGCTCTTTATTAAGGAAGGCGACGAGCTGATAATCAACACTGAAAAGGGAGAATATGCGGAAAGAGCTTAAAAAAGAAGTAAGAATAAAGAATTACCTTGAATTACGAAATGGATGAAAATCGCGGGAAAAGCCGAACCTTGAGGAACGATTTTCAGGGAGTAAAATAGTATTTCGCAATTCAAGGGAATTAAGTAAAAAAGTTTATAAAATAAAAATTCCTTAAAGGAATTTTTATTTTAGCTTGATTCTTATCGCTTATATCAGTCCGATATTCCCAAAAAGAGTGAGTACCAGCATTGGCACTAACGCTAGTAATACCGCCATACCGATTTCCTCCTGCTCTTTTTCCTCCTGCGCCCTCCTTTCGCATTCGGGGCATCCCGGACCTTGGCATTTTGTTTCTTCCATATTAATTAAGGTTAATAATTAGATAATTTGGCTTATAAAAAGCAAAAAACGGGAATCCACCCGTCTTTTTTTATGGCGTTTTCCACGCCTCTTATTCCATTATAGCAGATTTCCGGCGTAAAGTCAAATACTTAATGTAATTCCCTTGAATTACGAAATGGATGAAAATCGCGGGAAAAAGTTTGGCTTTGAGGAGCCCCCGCGCTGTTTAACATTCGGCGCGGTTATCTTTTTCCGGATTATCCTTCTTTGAAAAAAATTTGCAGCTTCCATCGCTGAATATTTCATGCCCGTGGCATAACCCTCTTTTCTCATCTTCCAAATTAATCTGAAAATAGGCGCAATCCGCGCATGTTTTTTCTTGGGCTCCGATACCTGAATATTCGACGCAAATTTTCATATAATAAATATATTAATTATTCCTTTACTTTTTGGAAGACCGATTTTAAAATTTCTTTCGCTATTTTCGGATTTTCCTTGAGATACAACTTGGCATTTTCTCTCCCGGTTCCCAGTTTTTCCGAATTGAACGAATAGGAATTTCCGGATTTGCCGACTATTTCGTATTTGACGGCCGTATCCAAAAGATCTCCGGTTTGGGAAATTCCCTCGTTATACATTATGTCAAATTCCGCGGTCTTAAATGGCGGCGCGACTTTGTTTTTCACGATTTTCGCTTTCACTCTGTTTCCTACCACCTCTTCTCCTTTTTTTATCTGGGCGCTCCTTCTCACTTCAATCCTCACTGAAGAATAAAATTTTAACGCCTGCCCGCCGGTAGTCGTTTCGGGATTTCCAAACACCACTCCGATTTTCATCCGGATTTGATTGATGAAAATAACTATAGTGTTGGATTTGGAAATGATAGCCGTCAATTTTCGCAGCGCCTGGGACATAAGCCGGGCTTGGCGTCCCATATGATGGTCTCCCATTTCTCCCTCAATTTCCGCTTTCGGGACCAGCGCCGCTACCGAATCAATCACAATCACATCCACCGCGCCTGAACGCACCAACGCTTCCACGATATCCAGCGCCTGCTCGCCGTTATCCGGCTGGGAAATAAGAAGATCGTTTATTTTTACCCCGATTTTTTTCGCGTATTCCGGATCCAGCGCGTGCTCCGCGTCCACGAAAGCAGCCGTCCCTCCCTCTTTTTGGGCATTGGCGATAATATGAAGGGCTAGGGTGGTTTTTCCTGACGATTCCGGACCGTAAATTTCCACCACTCGACCGCGCGGAACTCCCCCGATTCCCAGCGCGATATCCACTGAAACTGAACCGGTTGAAACCGTTTCCACGTCAACCTTGCGGACATCACCCAGTTTCATTATCACCCCTTCTCCGAACTTTTCTTTTATCTCTTCAATGACGCTGCTGATTGATTTATTTTTTTCTGTTGACATAATTTTAATTAAAAATTAATTGATATCATCGATATCGCGACAGCATATATCTATAAGTATAGTTGATAATTGAACATTTAGATATTTATGGATTTTGATTTTTTGTAAAGACAACATTTTTTACCAACTCGGGATTATTGCCCAAGCTTCCTTTTTCCTGCCCATTGATTTTTATGAACGTGTCATTCCCTCTTTCCGAGCTGACGGCTATTTTTTCGCTGGCCTGGAAAATTTTAGCCGCTCCCGGATCAAGAGCGCCGCTATAAACAAGATTTCCGTCTATTTCTATGGAAACCCATACGGGATCTGATTTCGCGTAGATTTCCAATTCCATTTCATTCTGCCTTTCTTTTTCTGCCGCCGCGCTTTTTTCATTTTTTATTGATTCTTCCTGGTCAGCGCCGCCGCTGTCCTTCTGATTGGACTGGACTTTAATAATTTGCGCGGATTCCTTTTCGAATTTATTCACCGCTTTCACCGTAATGGAATTTAACCCGGATTGCAAAATTACATTTTCACTGAACTCCCCGTTTTCTTTAACATTCACCTTTTGATCGTTGATGAAAACCTGCGCTCCCTTTTCAGTCAGTCCGGAAACTTGAATGGGATTGTCACCAGCCACCGACCCGTCTTGAGGACTGTATATCAGAAGCCGGGGAATCGCAATGAAACTCTTGAGTTCTCCGTAAAAATACGCCAGTCCCGCTACTGCCAGAATTATAACCGCGGCAGCAGCAATGTATTTGGGAGTAATGACCAGTCCGGAAAAATTTATTGATTCCCACAATGAATTTTTATCTTTTCTTTTCTTAATATTTCTTTCAATGCCTTTTTCTCTCTCATAAAGCTTGACCAGCGTATTTTCGTTTATACCCAGATAACTGGCGTAGCTTCTAATGAATCCCCTCGCGTAAACATCCGGGGGGAGCATGTTATATTCGCCGTTCTCCAGATACTCCAGGTATTTCACCTGAATTTTGGTATTTTTCGAAACGTCGTTCAAGCTTATCCTGCTTTCGCTTCTTATTTTCTTCAATCTTTCCCCCAGTTTTAATGAGTCGACTTTTTTTCTGACAAACCCGTTGCGTATCATAATATAATGTAACAAAAAAATTTAACCGCGCCTCCGCTTGCATTTAAAAAAATACTAACACAAATTTTTCCGACTGCAAATATTTTTTTGTTTTTGGGTTTGTTTTTATTTTTAACTAATTTATATTTTCCATTTATCTCTCACTGACTGATCTTCTTTGGGATCTTCGTAGTTTGGTTCCACTGCGGAATTATCTGATTGGGTTAAAATCTCTCTGGGTTTTGACCCTTCCGCCGGGCCGACAATTCCCTCTTCTTCCAGCCGGTCCAGTATGCGCGCGGCCTTCGGATAACCCAGCCGCAGATGTCTTTGCAAAAGCGACGCGGAGGCCTTTTTAAATCTCGTCACCAGGTCTTTGGCTTTTTCATATAGTTCCGCGTCTTCGTCATCCGAAATTTCTCCGCCGCTGAAATTAAATCCTCCCGCGATTGGCGGCTCCGCGATATTTTCAAGTTCTCCGTTCTCATCAAAATTTCTGGCTTCTTTTAAAATATATTTAACCACTTCTTTGACTTCGTTCTCGCTTACGAAGACCCCCTGAATTCTTTTTGGCTTTTGGTACTCGGCTGAAAGATAAAGCATGTCGCCGTTTCCCACTAATTTTTCGGCGCCGCTCATATCAAGAACTGTCCGAGAGTCAATCTGGGTCGCGACCTGAAAAGCGATTCTGGTCGTGATATTCGCTTTAATAAGGCCTGTAAGCACATTAACATCCGGACGCTGGGTTGACAATACAAGATGGATTCCGACTGCCCGCGCCATTTGCGCCAGCCGGATTATCGCTCCTTCCACAACTTTGCCGTGAGACGCCATCAGTTCCGCCATTTCGTCAATGATAACCACGATATAGGGAAGTTTTTTCAGTTCTTCCTCGATTAATTCTCCGGAAGTCGGATCGTTGTATGTCCTTTTTTGCCCCTCCTTGACTTTTTGGTTATAGGAAATTATGTCTTTGGAGCGCATTTCCTGCAAGAGCCGGTATCTTTTTTCCATTTCCCCGACCATTCTCTTGAGAGCGTTTATGACTTTCGCGCTTTCCACTATCACGCCATGGCCGGCCAGATATGGAATTCTATTATAACTCGTGAGTTCCACCCTCTTGGGATCAACCAGGACAATTTTCATGTCCTGCGGGGAATTTTGGTAAAAAAGGGACAGCAGAATGGTATTGATGCAGATGCTTTTTCCTTTTCCGGTTGATCCGGCAATCAGGAGATGGGGCATTTTGGCCAGATCGGCGAAAATAAAGCTCCCGCTGACGTCTTTTCCCAACGCGATGTTCAGGTTTGATTTGCGCGCCTGGAATTCATTGCTCTCCAGCATTTCGCGCAGCCGTACTCTCGCCTTTTTTTTATTAGGCACTTCAATTCCCACGAATGGTTTCCCTGGAATCGGCGCTTCAATCCTGATTGGATGTTGGGAAAGAGCCAGCGCCAGATTGCTGTTAAGTTCGGTAATGCGGCTAAGCTTGACTCCCGGCGCGGGTTGAAAACTATACTGCGTTACCGTCGGTCCGGTTTTGATTTCCCCCAGCTCAACTTCAATGCCGAAGTGTTTGAGCGCATTCTTAATCACTTCCGCTTGGCGCTCAATGTCTCCGCCGACCGCTTTTTCGCTTTCTTTCTCCAAAATATCAGTCGGGGGGGATTTCCATTTTTGGTCAAGGCCATGGACAAAAAATTCGTCTTTGATTCTTTTCTTCCCCGCGCCCGGCGCTGAAAATTTTTCTCCGCTTTCCGATTTTTTCTTATCGTTGACGTCTTCAATAAAATTTATCTGCTTTATGTTGGGATCTTCCGTTGTTTCCTCTTTTTTTATTTCAGCCGGTTGTTCCTCCGGTTTTTCTTCCAGTCCGAATTTGTCATTCGCGACATCTTCCGCATATGGGGTGTATTCCTTTTCATCACTCTCTTTTTTCCTGAAAATTCCGGCCATTCTTAACAAAAAACCGCTGATGGAAAAATTAAAAGCGATTATCGCTCCAATCATAAAAATAGCGGCAATAATAATAATGCCTCCGCTTTTTCCGGCTAGTTTCGTGAAAGAAAGCAAAATCAAATATCCCAGATATCCTCCCCCTTCGCCTTTTTTGGCCACTTCCAGAATTTTTG
>Ga0155441_144_pt1 | contig 13449 bp, 19 predicted proteins | sample RifCSPhighO2_02_FD_111889 | JGI IMG/M metagenome (GOLD analysis project Ga0155441, IMG submission 111889) | Candidatus Moranbacteria bacterium RIFCSPHIGHO2_02_FULL_40_12b
TGCAAACTTCATATCAAAAGTAAAAGCGTCATTCGCGCGAGCGTTTGCTCCGTCTTTTGCTTCCGTTTTGGCTTAATTTAAGCCGAAGCCATCGAACTGCCGATTCCTGATAAGCAGATTTCGGTGTCAACTATCAGGATAGCCAATTTTATTTCTTGAGTATTTTTGGCAAAAGCAATTCAAGAAAGGATGCAGGTTTTTTGCTTATTATAAAGCTTGTATTCTGAAAACAAATAAGCTAAGCTTGTAGAAGATTTTTAAATCACAATTTTGGACGCGAGTGCAATTCTCGCCAACTCCACTCGACTCGTCCTTCGATAAATCTCGGGACTCGCTCGTGGCAAGCCACTAATATTTTCATGGATGATTATTGATATGCCAACAGAGTTGAGTGCCCCGAGCGCAAGTCGAGGGGCTAAAGATATGCATTATGTATACATGATCAAAAGCAGAGTTAATGAATTATATACAGGAACAACACAAAATATACATGAGAGGATTTATGCCCACAATAATAATCAGGGAGCTGAATTTACTAGAAATAAGAAGGACTTCACTTTGGTTTTTTTAGAAGAATACAACACCTTAAAGGAAGCAGGAAAAAGAGAGATGCAAATAAAAAAATGGAGAAGAGAAAAAAAAGATTTATTAATTGACAACTATTCACATAAATTACCTACAAAAAAGTAGCTAATAATTAACACCAAAACCATTAGAGGAAGATTCAGGTTCAGAAGACCAATACAACGCGGGCCCCAAACAAGAGCCAATGAATATATCAGGGCTCTTGAAGTTGTGGTAATTGATGAAAACGGAAATAATCTGGGAGTAATGAAAAAATTTGACGCGATTGACTTAGCCAAAAGCCGGGAACTGGATCTGGTTGAGGTATCGCCAAAAGCCAATCCTCCGGTATGCCGGATGATGGACTACGGAAAATTTCAATACAAAAAAGCCAGAGAAGCGAAACAAAGCAAGGCCAGGCAGAAAAAAGTTGAAGTGAAAGAAATCCGCGTAGGAATCCGCACTGACGAACATGATCTCGCGTTCAAAAAAGATCAGGCGGAAAAGTTTCTGAAAAAAGGAAATAAGGTGAAGGTGGACATAATACTCAAAGGGAGGGAAAAAGCCCATCAGGGCCTGGCGCGGGAGACCCTCAAAAATTTCAATGAAAAAATTGAAGTGCCGCACAAAATTGAAGAGGACATCAAGCGGTCGCCTCGCGGTTTCAATATTATCATCGCTCCTTATTCGAATTAATCATCCTAATTATATCCGAATTAAATCCAAATAATACTTTTATGCGCGATTCGCATTAAAATTCGGATGTAATTCGCATTAAAATTCGCATATGCCTAAATTAAAGACCAATAAATCAGTTGCCAAAAAAGTAAAAATAACAGGGAGGAAAAAGCTGCTCCGCCGCTATACGAAGCAGAATCATTACAATTCCAAACAGACCGGAAAATTTAAACGTTTTAAAAGAAAGGACCAGCGGCTTTTCAAAGCGGACGAAGCCAATGTTCTGAAGGCATTGCCTTATACTAATTAAAATCCTAATTATATTCGAATTTAATCCGAATAAGATTCGTTTGTAATTTGGATATAATTCGCATCACCATTCGAATATGACTCGAATAAAACGCGGCGTTGCCGCTTTAAAACGAAGAAAAAAAGTTATCAAGATGGCCAAGGGCTTCCGCTGGCGGAGAAAATCGCATTTTCGCGCCGCCAAAGAAGCTCTGCTTAAGGCCGGAAAATACGCCTACCGCGACCGGCGGGCGAAGAAAAGGGAGTTTAGAAATCTTTTCATCAAACGGCTGAATAATGCCCTCAAGGAACACGGATTGAAATACAGCGTTTTCATTAAAACAATGGCCGATAAAAAAATAATTCTGGACCGCAAGGTCTTATCCCAATTAGCCGTGGAAAATCCGGAGGTCTTCGCCAAATTCCTGAAAAGCGTCAAATAATTTTCTTTTTTACACAGAATACCAAAACCGCTCCGACAAAAAATCGGAGCGGTTTTTATTTCAAGAAATATATATTAAAATATATATTTTATATCGTTTATATCGAGGTTGAACCTCGATAGGGTTACCATCCATCTCTTAAAAAATTACCAATTGAAAAACTTTTTCCTTTTTCTTCAGTATGAAACATAGTATCTTTAAGTAAAAACTTTTCGAAGCTACCAGTACTAAATTTCGGCCGTTGCTCTTCTTTGGAAAATATAAAGAAATTATCTGATACAGGAGTGATATCAATATCGTGCAACCAAAAAGCTCCTGCTATAGAATTACAAATCCAATAAAAATGAGCTTGAGTTAGTTTTGATAAACAATCTTCTGGGTTTTTGTTAAAATTACTACTTTCTTTTTGCATGTTAAAAATTTCACATTAAACTCCACCCTCCCCAATCCGCAAGTTTTTTATATCTGTGGATAACCTTCTGTTTGACCTTCGGGAAATGTTCGGGTATAATATAAGTATAGTAAATTGCTAAATTTTGTCAATAATTATGGCGACATTAACGAAGAAACAAAAACAAATATACGACTATATTAAAAAGTATATCCGTAAAAATGGCCTATCACCAACTTTCGAGGAAATTAAAAAACATTTGCGCTTAAAAGCCCTTTCCACCATTTCCGAACATATTGATGAATTGATTGAAAAAGGATTCGTTTTAAAAAATGGCTACGGAGCCCGAAGCGTTGAGTTAATTGATAATAAAAAGATTGATCTTGTCCAAATTCCCCTGCTGGGAACAATCGCCGCCGGCCAGCCGATTGAGGCAATCAGAGAAAAAGAATCAATCGCCGTGCCGCAAAATAAAATTCCCCGTTCCGGCAAATTCTACGCCTTGCGGGTCTTAGGCAATAGCATGACGGAAGAAAACATAAACGACGGGGATGTTGTTTTGATAAAAGAACAAGCCACGGCTGAAAACGGACAGAAAGTAGTCGCTTTAATAGACAATTATGAAGCAACCTTAAAAAAGTTTTATAAAGAAAGGGGGCATATCCGGCTGCAACCGGCAAATAAAACTCTCAATCCGATTATTATTGAAAACGGCAGGGACTTATCCATTCAAGGCGTTGTGATAAATGTAATAAAAAATGAGGGTGACTTACAGGCAACAAAATTATTACCCCAAAAAGAAATAAAAAAAGTTAATATATTGCCGCTCAACAAAATTATCTGCAGCGACGCGGTGGCAGAACTTAAAAAATTCCCTGACAATTCAATTGATTTAGTGGTTACCTCTCCTCCTTACGATGAAATCAGAAAATATAACGGCTTTAGTTTTAATTTGCACGAGACAGGCAAAGAATTATTCCGCGTCCTGAAAAACGGCGGCATTGCGGCGATGGTTATCCAGGATCAAACGAAAAATTTCGGCAAGTCCCTCACATCTTTCAGGACTATCGCGGATTGGGTTGATAATATCGGCTTTAAATTATTTGAAACGGTTATTTATAGAAAATACGGCGCGGAGGGCGCCTGGTGGAATAAACGCTTTCGCGTTGACCATGAATATATGCCGATTTTTCTGAAAGGAGAACGGCCGCAATATTTTAACAAAGAGCCCCTAAAAATTCCATCAAAGCATGGCGGCAAAACAATGACTGGCGGTGGCACGCGTCTCACTAACGGCATTCGTATTGCCACTCGTTCAATCACCATCAATCCGATGAAATGCCGCGGTACAATTTGGGAATATATGACGGCCGGAGACGGCACGCGCCTTAAACATCAGCATCCGGCGACATTTCCCGATAAACTCCCTTATGATTTTATACAATGTTTTTGTCCCCAAAATGGCATTGTTCTTGATCCTTTTGTCGGAAGCGGAACAACGGTGCTTGCCGCAATTCAATTAGAAAGAAATTACATTGGAATCGATATATCTAAGGACTACTGTGAGTTATCAAACAAAAGAATCAAGGAAGAAGGAAGGAAAAACAAATCCCTATTTTAAGGTAACTTGTCCGGCGTTTCTAGGGTATATTCCATCGTATCAGCGGCAGTTATGGCCAGTGATAGAAAATTTTCTTCAACAGCCCTGTTAAATGTATTAACCCCCGGTCTGACGATCTTTTTAGTAAATTCATAAACGACAAGATCGTCAAATATCCAGTCCTCTTTTTTGTAATTCCACCCTGTATTTTTCATGACTGATATTTGTATTGTTTTGCCTGAAAAGAGAAATGTGATGCCCTATGCTTTTTATATTTGATCGATATATTTCCGAATCCAAAAAAACGCATTCATTAGCCGACATCCCTTTTTTCAATATTAAATTTTTCCCATTATCATAATGCCCGACAATTTTCCATCCTAAAAAGTGAGACATAAACAGACCGCACAACATTCCGTCGGCATCCGGACTGATAATCGCGTTCTGATTTTCTGCAAGCAGCCAGGGATATTTTTCTAAAATTTCGTCGTAATTTATCTTGTCGTCATTCATATTTTTATTAAATCTAAAAATTTTACTTTTTCCAGTCCACGTTAAAATGACTTCGTCATCACGTGGCACGGCCCTAATTATTTACTCCGATAATCCCGGATAATTAATCCTCCTTTAATCCGCTTCACGACTACTTTTTGCTTTTCCCGCCAGCCAAGGGAAACCGCCATTTCAATAGGCAAGGTAACCGCCAAACTGGTCTTTCCCAGCCGGACTAATTTCCTGATATTGCTTTCTTTGGTTTTCCTCCGAGACATAAGTATATATTAAAATATATATTTCCATTTTACACCGAATCTCTCATGGAGCAAATTGTAAAATACAATCGCCAAAATTATCCCGATCATATCCACTCCCACATCGGAAAATTTTCCTTCCCGTCCGGGAACAAAGACCTGATGAATTTCGTCGGAAAAGGCGTAGGCGAGCGAAAACAGAAAAGAGAGAAGGTAAGTTTCTTTCTTTTTCAGCTTATGGAGCCGGAAAATCCGGAAAAATAAAAAAGCTAAAACGAAATATTCAAAAATATGCGCTCCCTTTCTCGCCACATAGAAAAACAAATCCGGATGTTCGCGCTGGCTCAATCCCTGAAGAGAGGAAAAATAAAAAATCAGCCCCATCCAAAAAACAAGAGGGGCGTAACAGAAAATAAAAACTTTTTTTATTTTTTTATTTGCCATTATTGCTCTTGAAAAATATTTCTTTCGTCAGATAATAAAGGCCGTAAAAGGGCAGCCAGAGCCACAACGTTTTTTTCAGCAGTTTTTCGATGAATTGGTTCACTGTTTTATAATTATAAATTTTAAATTTTAAATTTTAAAATAATTTTTAATCCTAAAATTTTTAAATTTTTATTCATTTAATAATTATTTAGAAATTTAAAATTCGTCATTCAAAATTTTCATTCAATTTCATAGATAACGTCTTTCTTTTCCACCACAATTCTCCAGCCCCGCTGCTGAGCTATTTTTTTCAGGTTTTGGTTGGGATTAAAGGCGATGGGATTTTCCACGATTTCCAAAAATCCGGTATCGGATTCGGTATCGCCTACTCCGTAGGAATCCTTCAGTATGAAGCCATTTTCGAAAACATACTGCTTCACGACCTGCCCTTTGTTTTTCGGCGGTTCAAACAGGGCTTTCCCGGTGTATATTCCGTTTTCATCCGTTTCGTACACGCTTCCGAAGACCTTGTCAAATTTCAGATAGTTATTATTATATTCCTCGACGATTTCAACCGGAGATCCGGAAATGGCGATAATATTGTAATTTTCTTTGCGGAATTTTTTGATAAGCCGTTCGGCGAAAATATAGGTTCTCTTCTTGTGAAAGGGAACAACGATTTGACTGGCCCGCTTAACATCTTCCGCCGAGCATCCTACTATATATTCGGCATAGAGGTCTACCAGGGCTTTCCGGTATACTTCATAGGTGCCTTCATGCTCCAGCCAGACGGCATAATACATCCCCAGTTTTTTTCTGGCTTCTTTGGGAAAAACCTTCATCCAGACCAATTCGTCAATCAGTTCAAAAGCCAGGTTTTTCCTGAAAATCGTTCCGTCAATATCAAAAATCGCGATTTTTTGTTTCTTTTTCGCCATTGCTATCTTTTATTTTGGATAATTCCAGATTCAATGTTATAGGCGCCGCGGATATTGCGCAAAATTAAGAAAATTTCCCTATTGCCCATCGTTAGTATCGCGCTTGTCGCAGCAGGTTCCGGCATAAACCGCGTAAATCGCTAAAAGTATGGAAACTTCTATCCATTGGGTTCCAGCAATGCCAAAGACGCCTTTTTCAGCTTTACCCAAGACAATATAGGCCGTAATCGCTAACGGAATAAGGGACAGAATAAAAAGAATTCCCGGAGTTTTATTATTTTTCATCAGACACATATTTCCACCTCCTCCCATTTCGTCATCCCGCGCTATTTATGCTAAGAATGACTTGTTTATTTTTTTACTTTTTATACTATTTTTATTCAGTTTTCAATTTTATTATAGCACACATTTAAGCCATTATTCAATAATTATCATCGCCTTTCTTCCTTTCTCGATCTCGCCTATATTTCCCGGAAAGTCATGGATAGCTTTGTATAATATATCTATATTATATTTGTATCCTTCGCCTTTTCTTGTCCCCGGATCGTTCGTTATTATGGTGTTTCCATCATAGCCAACCAGCGCGAGAGCGTGATATAGCGGACCGGGGTAAGTAAAATTAGGATTTCCCAATTTTCGTCCCGCCGCCGGAACAATAATGGGTTTTCCCTTGGCTAATTGCTTTTTTATTTCCGCTTTTTCAAAATCATAAATCACTTTTAAATTTTTAATATTGTAGTAATCGGCAGCCAGTTTTACCATGCCGGCGGCGTCACTGTCTTTGTAATCGCCGTATTTTTCCAACTGGAAATTTATCAAATCCTGAATTTCTTTCTCCGCTATTTCGCGGTTAAGTTTTTTATTTTGGATATAATAGGCGACCATGATAAGAGAGGCCTCTTCGCAGGCCTCTTCATGCCGCTCGTCCCAATTAGCCTGGGGGGTTTGCGTGGTAAAGGGAACTTTTATGAAAATATTCTCCGGAATTTCTTCTTTTTTATCCCCTGCTTTTTCGCCAGAACGGCCGTCGGTTTCTTCTTTTCCGGAACTGGCGCTTACGCTTTCATTTTTTTCATTTATTGTTTCTTTTTGATTTTTTTGAACGCCGGTTTTTTCCCGGAAAATTAAAAACGCCGCTGTTATCAGCGCCAAAAAAAACAAAATATATCTGAATTTTAAAAATTTTATCATTAAGAAATTATTTCAAAATTAAAAATTGTAAATTATTATTTACTGAATTCATTCAGTAAATAACCACCGGCGTTCCGATCGGCGCCCAGTTATAGACCCTTTCCGCCGATCCCACGCCCAGACGCACGCAGCCGTGAGAAACAGGAATTCCCAAATGTGCCGCTCCCTCCTTGTATCCGCTGGGCCACTCGGGAAGTTCATGGATCCCAAATTTCCCGTCCGGCGCTATGGCATTCCAATACGGCATATAAAGGCCATAAGTTTTCGACCAGGCGCGGCGAGTCTTATTATATATCTTTGTCTGTCCGATCGGCGTTTCCATTCCCCTCTTTCCGGATGAAATGATAAATGAATCCAGGAGTTTTCCGTTCTCAAAAATAGACATTACCTGGCTTCCTAAATTAATATCAATATACTTTCCAGCCGTAATTTTGGCTTCCGTGAATTTTTTCGCCTGTTCCAGCCGGATATTCAGATTTTTTGACCACTCCGCGGGAGGCAGCGGTTTGGTCTCAAAATAGGTCGTATGAACCAGCTCGAAACCGCTATCCGGCTCCTTTTTATACTTTAGGCTTACGGTTATATCATACCTTTGCCCTTTTTTAAGCCCGGACTCCGCCATTAATTCTATTACTGGCTGGTCTTTTTCCAGATTATAAGTTAATTTTTCAAAAGGGGAGATATCGAATCTAACGGAATAATCGTTAAGCGGGCGGTCAAAAGCGAATATCACCGGATCTTCTATATCCAAGACCGCGTCTTTTTCGCCGAAAGCGGGACTGACTTTTATAATTTGCGGCAGCGTCTCGGTTTCAAAAATGAAACTGAAGTCCAACTCAAGAAACATCACGTTTCTCGCTCCCTGGATTTCTAAATTGTATTTTTGCCCCGGTTTCCAATTGTTCGCCGGCGCTATGAGCAATTTTTTATTGGAATTTTCCCAGTAAATTCTGATTGCCGTTTCAGGAGTTATATTAATTCCCTCCCCGACTGATTCGGGAATCATCGGTTCGGAAAAATTTATTATTACGATGCCTTCAGGCCTGACAATTTCCTTGTTTTCCAAAGTAGCGGATGTCCTGAAGACCTCCGGATACGCTCTCACGCTGTAAACAATTCCCAGCATGCCTAAAGTTATTACGACTATCAGGAAAGCCATGTCAAAAGCCATTCCCAGTCGCTGAAACTTTTTCATTTTTTGTTTAATAATGTTTAATAAATTTCTTTGGCTTTATTCCATAAATCCGGATAGCTGTTTTTTTCTTTCAGCCACCACCACCATTCCGCTCCCCATAAATAAATTTCGGAGATGCCGGTTTTTTTCGCGAATGCCAGATTCTTTTCAAGATTTCCGGCATCAAACGCCTCCAGCTGTTTTTCCAAAGAAACATTGGTCGTCCAGTCGTTCAGCCACGGCTCTCCCTGCAATTCCACGATTATGATATTTTCCTGTCCGGCGAATTTTCCTATCAGCCATTTTTTGAACCTGAAAAAATTCGGGCCTATCGGGTATTTGAAATATCCGAACTTCTTGGTATAGACGTTGAAATACATCGTGGTTCCGAAAATATCGGCGCGCCTGGCTGCGGGAATCCACGCGCTTAATTCTCCGCTGTCAGTAACGATTATTTTTCTGCTCGGATCGGTTTTTCTTACTAATTCAATCTCATTATCCAACAGCCCGGAATCAGAAGAGGGGCAGATGCCGAAAGGCAGGAAGGGCTCGTTTTCCACCTGCCAGTACTTTACCGCCGGATTATTTTTATACCGATTAACAATTTTCTCAATATACGCTAATAATTTCTGATTTTTTATATTTAATTTTTGATTTTTAACCCATTCGGGCTCAAAGCATTCCGGCCAGCGGGGGACTTTCCTTCCGATAACCAATATGATTTCCGCGTTTCTCTTGGCGGCTTCCCTGATTTGCCAGTCAATCTCGGAAAAATCATAAGCGCCTTCTTTTTTTTCAATCCTATTCCAGTATACAGGAAGACGGATTTTTTTCACACCCAGATCATCAAGGATAGCCAGGTAATTTTTTTTCCAATCAAGCCCGATCTCTTCGGAATACAGATTGGAAAAAGTCACGCCATATTTAAAGTCCTGATTGAGAGTTTTGACCGGAAGATTAAAGTAAAAAAACAATGCCAGGATAATGAAAATTATCAAACCCGCTATATATGCCAGCGATTTAATTATTTTTTTCAGCATAGATTCAATTTAGCCATAAATTAAGAAAATTCCCAATGCAATAATGAAGATAGCGGCAATTTTCTGGGACCAATCCCAAAAAAACAGTTTTTCACCGAACAATTTCGGGAATTTCAGGGAAGCCAGGCCGGAAAAAATGAGAATAAACACGAATTGAACGCTGGCTATCGCATTGACAACTGAAACATTCCCTAAAAAAATGGCGTAATTCAGAAGAATCGCAAAACCTCCGCCCAAGGCCTTGCTTCCGATAATGATAGACGCTGTCGTTATATTCTTTTTTTTGTCTTTGCTTATGTTTTTGAAGGAAGAAAAAATTTGTTTTTTATATTCAGGAATGAGCAGCAATCCAAGCCCTCCCAAGAAAATTCCGGCCCTGGTCATAATATACCCGTTAATGAAGGCGCTGCCGCCGTAAACATGTTTTGCAATGGCATAGGCGAAGGCGAATAAAATTCCGGCTAGCAGAGAATTATAAAAACCGTTGAATATTTTTTTTGACTTTATCGGCAAGTCGAAAGAGATGAGAAGGCCGCCGGCGATTAAAAATAATATTCCGCTAAAATTCAAAAATGTGAGCTTTTCGCCCAAAAAAACGACTGAAATAAAAACAGTCGCCAGCGCGGTTACCGCGAACACCAGAGGAGAAACGCGGGAAATCTCGTTGACTTTCACGGCTTTATAGAGAAAAAGAACGGCATATATGTAAAACGCTCCGGAGACCGCCGCTTCAAATGTAATGCCGATTCCCTGCCAATAAAATCCGAAAGGGACCAGAAAAATCGTGGCAAAACTCAAGACGGCCACATAAAAAGCGAAGACCGAGGGCTCCGGGACTCTCTCGCTTAGAATAAATTTATCAATGACATAGGAAAGAGCCAGGAGAAAATAAGCGGCTAACGCGATTAATATCCAGTTCATGAATTTATTTAATGATTATTTTGAATCACGAAACTCCATTTATGTCATTCCGACTGGAGCGAAATTGGCGGGCCAATTGAGCGAAATGGAGGAATCTCTGGATTTTTTTGATTAGATCCCTCGACTAACGCTCGGGATGACATATAAAAGTTATCCTTTCGTAATTTAAAAGAATTATGAATATACAAATAATTTACGCTGACTAAATCTCTTTTTTCTCCGTCCCGAGAACCGCGCTGAACTTCGGGTTTTGTTATGAGGAGGGCGCCGCGTGCGGACACCCTGCTGGACTCGATTTTATTTTAGCATTTTTATCGTACTTTTCAAAATTTTCGGAGATAAAAAAGTCCGCAAAGTTTCCTTTGCGGACTCTGATCCAAAATCCAATTTCCTTATTCCGCTTCGCGGAATAAATCCTTTTTGTCCGAGACGGACAAAAAATCTTCATCCGCCTTCGGCGGATGACCCGAAATTCTAAAGGCGGACGCGAAAACGGTGGGGGCCGCGGGAGTCATCGGCGTAGCGGGAATCCAGGATTAACTCGCCGTCGCTGGAGTAGGCGCGCGCGGCAGAAACAGGCGGACTGGTTTTCTGGTCGCGGTGATCCACAATCGCCATCATCCATTCCCAGAATTCTCTGCTAATATAGGTTTTATCCTTGCTATACATCTGCTTGGCAAGGACGATTTCTTCTTCGGGAGTGGTGAAGTTGATTTTATTGGCGATTGCTCCGACAAACGAATGCGGATTTTTGACTACTCCACCCTCCAGATTGACCAGTTTTTGCTCGGCCGGAATGTCCTGGCGGATGTCGGTAAAGAAAAGTTCAACCTTTCCGGGTTTTTGCTTGGGAGCCGGTTTCGTCGCGTCAATGACTCGGGTAATTTCTTTTACCCAGTCCTTTTGGAGATTATCCGCGTTGAAATCCGAGCATTTGACCGGCAGATATCTCTTGAGAAGTTCTTTCAGTTCCAGTTCTGTCCATCTGTTGGTTCCGGTTTTTCCCCAAATGTCCATTCCGCCTGACTCAAGCAGCTTATGAAAAGCGTGTTGGGCTTCGGTCATCTCTGCTTCTTCCTTAGTCAGCGTTCCCGGAGTGATGTTAATCGCAATGCCGTTTATGCAGCCGATTTCCGCTCCTTTTTCAATGGCTTTGAGCAGTTCCGCTTCTTTGGTTATTTTTGAGCGGTCGATCTTAAAATCGGAACCGTAAATTTCCTGCCAGAATTTTTCCTGTTCTCTAACTTGTTTTTCCAAATCAAAATATTTGTCCAGCCCTTTTTCTTTGAACCATGATTTGAGCTGTTCGAAATTGAGGATGTCCGGCTTTTCCTTGTCTCCTTCCGGATTGCCTTCAATTTCGGCCAGGCGCTTCTTTTTTTCTTCAACAGCGGAGATATCCGTTTTTAGGCGATCGCGCTCGGCATCCATCGCTTTTGCTTTGTCTACGTATTCATCTTCAAGTTTTTTTCTCGCTTCCTCTTTGGCCGCCGAAAAATCGGCTTCAAATTTTTCCCTGCTCATATTTTTTACCCCCTTTTATTGGATTGTTTATTTATTTTGCCTTTTTTAAGCCATTAATAATGGCTATTTCTCTTTTATGCTTTAAGTATAGCAGGTTTTTCGGGATTTGTCCATCGAAAATCTGAACTTGCAATAATAATTATCTGTTTGCTCTATTAAGCCATGCGACTACTCCAGATACATTTTTATTTTGTATTTTATATTTACTACATAAGCTGTCGGCCGACGTCTTATGTAGATAAGAGATGAATAATAAAAATAATCTTAATACCAAATTCCTTTAAATTACGAAAGGATAACTTTTATATGTCATCCCGAGTGTTAGCCGAGGGATCTAATCAAGAAAATACGGAGATTCCTCCATTTTTCTCAATTGGCTCGCCAATTTCGCTCCAGTCGGAATGACACAAGGGGAGCTTTGTAATTCAAGGGAACTCGTAAAGATTTAATAATTCAATTTTTGGAAATAATAATCCACGTCGCTTATCCACTTTCTGACTGATTCCTGGCTGTCCCATGAACAATCATACCCGCATTTCCAAATTTTCATTTTTTCCGGCGTGTTGAGTTTTTCGCCGTTGACCAGCCATTCCAGCCGTTTGGCCACCGTGTCCACCGCGTCTTTCCGGCTATTGAAACAGGTGTGGCCGTCCGATCCCATCAGGCGCCTTTTTTGCTTGTAGCCCCAATAATTGAAACAATCCTGCCCGTCGAGAACAGGAACATGATTTCCCCAATCGCTTTCTTTTTTCGCTATGCCGATGAGAAAGGCCGCGATAATTTTGTCCTTTTCCGCGATATTAGGAATCATCTCTTCGATCGGATACCCCTTTACTATTGAAGTTAATTTCTTTTCTAATTGCGCTTTTTCTTCTTTTTCCAAATTGCCAATAAATTCTTCCATATAATGAATATCGGCATCATCAAAATTTTTACGCCTGTCTTCGTCCCTATTGACAATATCTTTTCCTCCGCTGAATTCAGAATTTTCCGCGTAGACCCCTCCTATTTCCTTCAAATTTCCATCTTCCGAAAAATTTGAACTGTCAATGGCTGAAGCACTCGGGCCAAGATACCGGTAAATCAGGGACATGGCGAACATCCCTATGACTACGGCGGTTATTATTGAAAAATTCCAAAGTTTTGCCGTGGAAAATCTTCCGAGACAGTGTCTTGAATTTTCCAATAAGCCCTGCCTGAGATTTTCCATTTTCCGCCTGCTCCGCAAAAGCGCGCCATACAGATAATCGTTTCTTTGCGGGCGGAATTTCCTGTAATTTCTGACGACTCTTGAACTGGCGCTGTCCCATTTTTTTATTTCTCTGTCTAAAATTACGCCTTCTTTTAATAATTCCGATTCTTTGGGAGTGACGTACAATTTCGAGTCCTCGGTAAAGAAATATTCTTTTCTGGTCCCCCGCGAAAATAAGATGAATTTTAGTTTTTCAGCTTTATTTTTTTTGAGAAAACCGCCAGTTGCCAAAGAACCGCAAAGAACACCGCCTTTTTTGGCGCTGGCGGC
>Ga0155441_103_pt1 | contig 10960 bp, 9 predicted proteins | sample RifCSPhighO2_02_FD_111889 | JGI IMG/M metagenome (GOLD analysis project Ga0155441, IMG submission 111889) | Candidatus Moranbacteria bacterium RIFCSPHIGHO2_02_FULL_40_12b
TTTGGAATATGCCTCTCTCTGGCATTTTCGTAGTTCATCAGTTTTAATTTGTTGCGAAAAGTTATCCATAACTTTATTTAAATAATTCCGCCGTCGGCGCGCCCCTCCAAAGGCGGGCAGGCGAGGGCTTTGGCCCCGAAGGAGTCGTTTAGCGACCCTACGGGGTAAACTATTTTCCGCCAGAGGCGGACAGGTTTCTAATGTGTCCATGGCATTTACCATAAAATTATTTTTCTTTTTCCAAAGCTAATCTGAGAGCAAATAATGCTTCTGCTTTGAGATTTTTCCTTGCCCATACTTTTTGTTTTTCGGTCAGCAATTCGCCCATACCGGCAAGAATATCTCTGTCTTCAAATTTTTCCATTATTGCAACAGCTTTCTTCAAGAATTCTTTATATGTCACGCCCATGCGATCCTCAATTATTTTTTTATTAACTGGCCAATCATGAGCAAGAAAAAATTGCGCGTCAAAAATATCGCGACTGGTTTTACCTATTCGTTCATACATAGCGCAAAGCTTGTGCGCGGCCATATCCTCCTTAACCATTACCTGCATTGAAATACCAAGAAATGACTTCACATCATATCTTGAACCAAACTCTCGACGATTAATCTCCACTTTAACATTTTGAGCATTTATATCTTTTTTATCGTAAGAAAGAATATAAAAAAGATTAAATCTCTTTTTTCTTATCTGTTTCAACTTTCCATAATTTTCAAGAATTGCTTTGACGCGTTCAAATACATAATCTTCTTTTTCAGCATTAAGCAAATCAAAATCCAAATCCACCGAAAAACGGTTGAGATCATAAAAAAGCGTGGCGGCGGTCCCACCCTTAAACCCCAAAATCGTGCTGATTGTGGGATCGGTATAGATATCCTTAAGAATTTTTACTAGAATATTTTTATGCTTAGCGGTATCAAGAGGCATAGGTTTTGTTATTTTAAATTTTTAATTGATTCATGATATATTTTCACCATTTTTGCCATTCGCTTATTGCCTCCGTAAATAGGCAAAATTTCGTACACTTTATTCCAGCTCAAAACCGACAGATTATCAAAATGGTAATCTTTATGGAGATAGACTACATCCAAAAACGCTCTCTCGGGTGAAGCAATATTATAATTTTCTCTTGACTCTATACCGGCCTGATTGGTGAGAATAGTATCCTTAATTTTTTTATAAGAATATTTCTGTCCATCACACTCAATTTCTTTAGTAGTATATGACATGACAAAAATTTGACCGTATAGCTGAAATGTTATTCCTGCCGCCCCCAAAACAGTTTCCAAACTCACATATGAAGGCGTATATATTTTGGTAGCCAGTTCATATTTATCATAGTTCTTGTCTTTGGAGTAAATGCCCTTGCGCACAGCATTCATTTTTCCGGCTTTGACGTAGCGGTGAATTTTTTTCTTTACGAAATTTACATCAGATTCTCCCCAAAGCAAAATCAGGTCTTTAAAAGTAAAGATTGTTTTCTTTGATCTCATCAGGTCTAAAATGTAATCTTTTTCCATAGATTTATGATTTATACCCCATTGGTACCCATTTTTGGGTACTACTGGTTTAAATTATATGCTATAGCGCAAATAAGCGCAAGAGCCTGAAAGAATAAGCAAATTGCTACTAAACAAGCAAATTGTAAAAATGCCTGAAAAATGGCGTGTTTATGAGGTTTTTTATGGTAATTTTTTTGAAAAATTTTACCATAAAAAGTTGTGCTGTCCTACTCGGATAAAAAAATAACCCCGTAAATAGGGGTTATTTTTGTCGGCTCCGGCGGCTGGATTCTCCGCCAAAGGCGGATGCGCCTCGGGCGCAGAACCTTAATTACTTTAATTTTTCATCCAGCCATCTTCTGCCTTGTCCGGATTTTAAAAATTTTTCGCGCTTCATTGCTTCGCTACGCGTCTGATATTCTTCTTGATAAATCAACTTCCATGGTTTGCGTCCTCTTGTATAGCGGCATTTTCCCTTATTGTGCTCTGTAATTCTTTTTAGTACATTATCCGTACTGCCAATATAGCGGGTATCATAAAATGAACTCTTAATCACATAAACGTAATGCATATCGAGGAAAAATAAATTTTTATGCTCCGGCGATAGGATTCGAACCTATAACCAATTGATTAACAGTCAACTGCTCTACCATTGAGCTACGCCGGAGCATAAAAATTTATTATTTTTATATTTAATTTTAAAACAGGATTCTCCGCCAAAGGCGGATGCGCCTCGGGCGCAGAACCTACGACATGGGGATTAATCCGCCTAAGGCGGACTCTACCATTGAGCTACGCCGGAATGATAAATAATGTAAAATTAAAAAATCAAAATGTAAAATTATTCTTAATAAATATTATTTAATTTTCAATAAACTAGCGGAAATTAATATATCAAAAAACAATAAAATAATCAACTTCTCTTTGGTTATGAGTTACTGATTGCTGGTTACTATTTTTAATAATGCTTCAATTTTTTTATCGCCTGATGGTCCCGGATTTTTTCCAGCGCTTTGGCTTCTATCTGCCGGATACGCTCGCGCGTTACGCCGAATTCCTGGCCCACTTCTTCCAAAGTGTGGGTGACGCCGTCTTCCAGTCCGAAGCGGATTTTCAAAATCTTTTGTTCGCGGGGTGAAAGTTCACTGAGCACTTCCGCCACATGATTTTTCAGGAGCTTCCGCGACGCCGCCTGATGAGGCATAATCGTTTCCGTGTCTTCAATGAAATCCCCCAGCACGCTGTCATCGTCGTTGTCGCCGACCGATGTTTCCAGTGAAACGGTTTCCTGCGATATTTTCTGAATGTGCCTGATTTTTTCAACTTCTATGCTCATCTCCGCCGCGATTTCTTCCGGCAGGGGTTCGCGTCCCAGCTCCTGAACCAGCCGCCTGGTCACCTGGGTATACTTATTGATCGTTTCCACCATATGGACCGGAATGCGGATAGTTCTCGATTGGTCGGCCAGCGCCCGGGTGATCGCCTGCCGTATCCACCAGGTCGCGTAAGTTGAAAATTTATAGCCCTTTCGGTAGTCAAATTTTTCCACGGCGCGGAAAAGCCCGATATTCCCCTCCTGGATCAGATCCAAAAGCGACAAGCTGTGGGACCGTCCCACATATTTCTTGGCGATGCTTACCACCAGACGCAAATTGGCCTCGGTGAGCCGTTGCTTGGCGGCCAGATCTCCTTTCTCATTGGCTTTTGCCAGTTTTACTTCTTCCTCGCCGGTAAGAAGCGCCACCCGCCCTATTTCTTTGAGATACATCTGGACCAAATCCGCCGAAGACCCGTCAATTTCAATGGAAGAAATGTCGAATTCCTCCGATTTTCCTTTGCCGAATTTCTCCCCAACTTTGTCGGTCTCGATTTTTAGAAGTTCGCTGGATCCAATAATTTTGACTCCGGCGTCTTCCAGTTTTTCATAAAGATTTTCCAGTTTTTCCAGGTCGGTTTCCACATCCGGCATAGCATGGATTATTTCGTCTTCTGTGATAAAACCGCGCTGCTTGCCGCGGATAACCAGATCTTCAAAAGGACTTTCCCCTTTTTTTGAGATATCCGCTTTTTTAATTTTTTTTCCCGCTTTCCTGATCGGTTTTCTGGCCGCTCTTTTTTTTCTCCTGGCCGCCTTGCGCTTCATCCTTTTTACCGCTTTTTTTTTCGCCTTTTTTTTGGACTTTTTTTTGTTTTTGGATTTTTTCTTTTTCATATGTTAATTATTTTCTAAGTCCTTAGTGATTTTTGAAAATTCTCGCATTAAATATACGGCTGCGTTTTTGTCTCCCTCCTCTTCCGCCTTCTTAATGTCTCTCTCAATCATCTTGAGTTTTCCCCGGCATATTTCTTTTTCCAATTCTTTGATATAATGCTCCGCCAGAAGCCAGCCGTCCCGCAATTCATTTTCTTTTACTCCTTCGCGGGCGTCAAATTGGTATTTCGCTTCAAAAAAAAGACGCTGAGCTTTTTTGTCAATTTCACTGTTGCGGTATTCTTCCGTCAGTTTTCCGAATTCAAAATCCAGTTCCCGCCCTTTTTCAAAAATAATCCTGAAAAGCTCGTCGTTTTTTAAGAAATTTATAATATCATCTGAATTATATTCCAAAACCTTTTTCCAAACAAGCCGGTCGGCAAGCATCAGTCCCGTTATCTTATCCCTGATCATTTCAGACCGGCTGAGCGCGGGTCCGCTTTCTCCGCCCGGAACTTCTTTTTCCCCGGCATAATTTTCCCGGGCGCCTGATTTTATTTTCTTCAGCGTGTCCAGAATGGATTTTTCCGCCACTTCCAGTTTTCCGGCCAAATTTTTTATCCAGTGGCTCTTTTCAACTTCATTTTCCATAAAACTGACGGCGTTCAAAATTTCGCCGGCTATTTTCTTTTTTCCCTCGGCTTTTCTTGAGTCATATTTCGCGAAGGACTTATTAAAAAAATATTCCATCGCGGGAATGGCTTTTTCCACCGAAGCGATCAGTTTCGCGGGGTCTTTGGCGGCCAGTTCCGCCGCGTCTTTCCCTTCGCCGATATCCACCACCTCGGCATTAAATCCCTTTTCAAAGGCGAGCAGGATGCTTTTTTTCGCCGCGCCCTCGCCCGCCGGATCCGCGTCAAAAAACATTTTGACGCTGTCCGAATAACGTTTCAGAATTTCGAGCTGGTCCGAAGTTAAAGCTGTGCCGGAAACCGCCACTGTGTTCTTTATTCCCGCCTGGTGCGAAGCGATGACATCCAGATTTCCCTCCACCAGCACGGTAAAATCCCTGCTTTTTATTTCCTGTTTGGCTTTGTCAATCCCGTATAGAATTTTGCTTTTATGATAGGCGACAGTCTCCGGAGTATTTACGTATTTGGCCTGCGACTCGTCCCCGCCGGGAGCCACTCGCGCCGAAAATCCGACAACTTTCCCCATCACATCGGCAACGGGAAAAATTATCCGGTCGCGGAAGCGATCGTAGTAATTACTTACAGCTTGGTTGTGAGTTGTGGGTTGTGGGTTGTTAGTTTCTTTTTGCACTAACAGTCCCGTCTTCGCTATCTCTTCGATTTCATATTCTTTTCCTAAAAGAAAGTTTAACAAATTTCTCCATCCCGCCGGCGCGTAGCCGAGGCGGAAGTCCTTTATCGTTTCGTTTTTCAATCCTCGTTGGCGCAAATATTCCATTATTTTTCCTTTTCCCGCTCCGTCCCATAATTGTTTTTCGTAAAATTTAGTCGCCAGTTCCAGAATTTCCATGATCTTGTTTTTATCATCGGCTGCTTTTCCGTCGTACCTTTGCAACTGGATTCCGGCCTTGTCCGCCAGGATTTTCAGCGCTTCCTTGAATTCCAGTCCTTCCTGCTCCATCAGAAACCCGAAAACATCACCGCCTTTCCCGCAGCCGAAGCAGTGCCAGATTTGCTTCTCTTCGCTCACCATGAAAGAAGGCGTCTTTTCATTATGAAAAGGGCAGCGCGCCCGCCAGTTGGCGCCTGCCTTTGAAAGCCGGACATATTCGCCGATTAAGTCGACGATATTAATTCGGGACTTTATTTCTTCAACGGCGGAATTCATCAATAAATTTATAGCATTTAATCCTTAATACAGCAAACAGTGAAAAATATTTCAATTCAATTTACTTTTTCCAAATTTTATTTTTTTCCTTTCCTCGTAAATCTTGGGGCTGATTTTTTTGATAAATTCCGCCCGTTTCTCACCCTCCTTTATTTCCTCCTGCCAGTTGTCTTTTGACAAATTGGGAGTTAAAAACAAAACACCGTCGCTTTCCTGTATTTCTTTCGGCATATCGTCAAGTAAAAATGATTCTCTTTTATCAACAAACGCTTCGACAGCCGTTTGAGGGAAACCCAGCGCCTTTCCGATTGCCTCGTGATCTTCCGTTCCCCAGCATTTCTTGAGAAGTTCCAGGTTGTCTTTTGAACCGGCTATCATAATTTCAATTCTTTCGGCTCGGGAAAATTTTTCCAAATCCGGTTCTTCTTCTGTCCGATAGCTGCCTTCGATAATTTCTTTTTTTCCTATATTAAATTCCAGTCCTGATTCTTTAATTAAATCTAGTATCTCCTTAATATCACTTTCAGAAAGAAATTCTCTTTTTTTTTCTTCCGTTTCCAGCCAAACAGGCAGTTCAATTACCGAAGCCGGTTTTAATCCTCTTTTAGTCAGAAGAAGGTTAATTTTATCGTCAATTACCAATTTGGAATTTTCAACTTTCCGCGCCAGTTCCGGATTTATATCGCGACTTTCCAATGTCCCGTCCGGAATTTCAGAATTCTTCTTTTTCCCGATCGCGTTTTCAAAATTTTCCATAAAATATCATAACTTACCAATTATCTGCCTTATAATATTGTGCTTGTTTTACAACCCGACATTTACTTCAATACTTGGTAGTATTGAAGTAAATGTAAATTTGTAAAAATACGGTACTCTTTAGACAAAACTAATTTTGAAAATTGGCAGCGTGTATTTGAAAAAATCTTTACTCTGTTAAATTTATGAAGTGAATTTTTCCGGTACGAACTGATTCCGCCCGCCTCGTCTTGCCTGCCTAACCGAAACAGTGCGTGGGCAGGAAGCGGAAGCGGAAAGAATGATTCCAAGTTTTTCGCGGGTGGTAGCCCGCTAACAAAGTCTTACAGATTTTGCTCTTTGGCGGCAAATTCTCTTACTTTGTAATTTCTTCCGAAATAATTCCACGGCAGTTTAACCTTAAATTCAGGAAAATTATCTAAAATCCATTGTGCGTAAGTATTACTATTCGGGCCACTTAAAAAATACTTATTACAATATGGGTAAATCGCGGGGGAGCTTTCTATAAATTTAACCATCCGCTTCGCTGTCCCACCCTCAATTTTCCCTAATAGTTTTCCTTCCCAAAAATATTTTTGAGAAAACGGAATTATTTCAATTCCTTGAAATGGCGGGAAAAAATTTTTATATAAATGCCCCCAGCTTGTTTCACATTGAATTTTTCTAAAGAGCACTTCCCATCTTGAAACTAATCCTTGGTTGTTGACCACAAACCAGGGATGTGAAGCGAAATTGAAAGGTATATTCCCGGGGCAGACAAAAAGAAAAATTTGATGTTTTTCTTTATTTATCATTTGTTGAAAGTTACTATTATCCATATTTACTTCAGCAAATCGTCAATTGAAACGCCCAAATCTTTTGCGATTTTCGCAGTTACTTATTATTCAAATATTTTACCCATTTACAACCCGTCATTTACTTCAATACTTGGTAGTATTGAAGTAAATGTAAATTTTGTAAAACTCATTGCGGAATTTATTTGATAAGTTTTTTTAGCCGGTGGAATAGTTCGTTTTTTTCTTTCATTTTTTCCATTTGGCCGATTACGTTTCCTATTTTCTTCCGCTGGCGGGCGTTGGATTCCTTGATTATATTTTCCAAAACAATTTGGGGCCAGTAATACATTGGAAATCTTCTTTTCATACTGGTCCAGTTTTCAGGATCGTAATGCGGGGTTTCTGTTTTTATGTCTTTACCTTTAATTCTTTTAACCGCTTTCTGATATCCTTCTCCTGAAATTTTAAGCCATTCCTGCACGCGCGCGATAGTTCCGGGACTCACTTTGAGTTTTCTTTGCACCTCTTCATAAGTTAACTCGTCTAATAATAATTCGGCTACTTTCAATCTTTTAGCTATCATCTCCGCTTCTTGAAATGATAAAAGGTCGCGCAGTAATTCCGCCGCCTCTTCCGCGTTTTTTATTTCCGAAATTGCCACGCAAAGCTGATAAAATATCTTTTTCACTTCTTCTTTGGGAAGTTTTTTTGTTGAAGAAAATTTCGCCATAATTTTTTTCTTAAACTTGCTTAATTACTTTCTAATTATACAACATCAATAATATCGCAATCAGTCATTTACTTCAATACTACCAAGTATTGAAGTAAATATCAACTTTACATTTTAGGAAAATTCAAGGCGGAGGCGGTGAAAGTTTTACCCCGTTGAAATAACGGGGCGAATCACCTATTGCTTTCTCCCGCACAAGGCGGAGGGTACAGGATTTGAACCTGTGATGCCTTTCGGCATATTCGCTTTCCAAGCGAACGCACTGGGCCACTATGCGAACCCTCCACCTTAAGCGGGATTGCGATTTATACCTAAATTTTTCGAGAAAAATTTAGACAAATCGGGAACAAGCGCGCGCACTAGGCCCACTATGCGACGCTTCCATTACTAACCTTATGATACGAAAATAAAGCAGAAAATCAAGCCGAAGCTTGATTTCCTGAAAGTATTCTATAAAACAACATTATTTCTTTGCTTCCTTTTCTTTTTTCCCAATCAGAATTGTGGTCCGGATGACAGTGTCGGGATTAAGAGAAATGGAATCAATGCCTTCCTCCACCAGAAATTCCGCGAAATCGGGGAAATCCGAAGGCGCTTGCCCGCAGATTCCGACTTTGCGTCCGGCTTTATGGGCTTTATGAATTACCAGCCGGATTAATTCTTTCACAGCTTCATTTCTTTCGTCGTAAACATGGGCGACTTTGGCGCTGTCCCGGTCCACTCCCAGAGTGAGTTGCGTAAGGTCGTTAGAGCCAATGGAAAAGCCGTCAAAAATTTCGGAAAATTCGCTGGCTAAGATGACATTAGAAGGAATTTCGCACATCACATAAACCTCCAGCCCTTTTATTCCCCGCTTCAGCCCCATTTTTTCCATTTGGGAAATAACTTTCTTCCCTTCCTCGACTGTCCGGCAGAAAGGTATCATAATTTTTAAATTGGTAAATCCCATCGCTTCCCGCACTTTTTTGAGCGCCCGGCATTCCAGATTGAAGCCCTCCATATAATCCGGATCATAATACCTTGAAGCGCCCCGCCAGCCGATCATCGGATTTGCTTCCTTCGGCTCAAAATATTTTCCGCCGACAAGAGTCGCGTATTCATTCGTCTTGAAATCAGACATCCTCACTATTACATCCTTGGGATAGAAAGCGGCGGTGATTTTCCCGATTCCTTCCGCCAGCTTTTCCACGAAAAATTCTTCCTTGTTTTTGTATCCGCCTCTGGTCAGTTCCTCAATTTTTTTTCTTTCTTCTTTGTCTTTTACTTTTTCAAAATGGATGAGCGCCAGCGGATGGGCTTTGATATATTCCGTAATGACAAATTCTTCCCGCGCCAGGCCTACCCCGTCATTGGGAATAAAAGAAAGCTCGAATGCCTGGTCGGGATTCCCCACATTCATCATTATTTTTGTTTTCGGATTCTGAATATTTTTAAGAGAAGTTCTTTTCACTTCAAAAGCCAGGAGGTCGTCATAAACCTTACCTTCCTCGCCTTCGGCGCAACTCACTGTCACCGCTCTCCGGTTATGGATAACTCTGGTGGCGTTTCCCGTGCCCACGATGCACGGTATTCCCAGTTCCCGGCTCACGATGGCCGCGTGCGAAGTGCGCCCTCCGCTATTGGTGACGATGGCGCTCGCGATCTTCATTATCGGTTCCCAGTCAGGATCGGTCATTTCCGTTACTAGCACTTCGCCTTTCTTGAAAGTGGCGATTCCGGAAACATTTTTTATCACATTGGATTTTCCCTGTCCGATTTTATTTCCCACCGCCGCACCCGCGCAAAGCACCTGCCCTTTTTCCTGCAAAACATATTCTTCCAAAACGGTTTTGTCCTTCTGGGATTGGACGGTCTCGGGCCTGGCTTGGACAATGAAGAGCTCATCCGTTTTTCCGTCTTTCGCCCACTCAATATCCATTGCTTTCTTATAGTGATCTTCAATCATGCATCCCCATTTCGCGAGTTGCAGGGCTTCTTCATCGCTTAAGCAGAAGCGGTGGCGGTCCTCTTCGGAAACCAAAACGTTTTGGGTCGGGCTGTTCCCTCCCACGCTGTATATAAGCTTGCTTTCCTTGCTTCCCAGTTTTTTGCCGATTATCGACTTGAATCCTTCCTTGAGTTTGGGCTTATGGATGATAAATTCATCGGGATTCACTTTTCCTTTTACGATATTTTCCCCCAGCCCCCAGGATCCGTTGATGACTATCACATCAGAAAAACCGGATTCGGTATCGATGGTGAACATTACGCCGCTCGCGGCTTCATCCGAGCGCACCATTTTCTGGACTCCGACGGAAAGAGCGACTTTGAAATGGTCGAATCCCTTGTCTTTGCGGTAGGAAATTGCCCGGTCAGTGAAAAGGGAAGAAAAACATTTTTTGATGGACTCCAGAAGCTGGTATTCTCCGCTGACATTAAGATATGACTCCTGCTGTCCCGCGAACGACGCGTCCGCCAGATCTTCGGCGGTGGCGCTGGATCGGACCGCCACATCAATCCCTCCCGCGAAATGGCTGGTGTGGTCTTTGGGATTTTTTGTCAGCCGGAAGCTCTTATGGCGCGAATGCTCGGAAGAAATTTTGGCATAGGCCTCAACAATGGAATTTCGGAGATCCAGAGGAAATTCCGCCGAAAGAATGGCTTCTCTTATCTGGTACCCGCGACTGGATAAATTTCTCATATTTGAGGTATTCAGGCCCTTGAGTATCCTTTTTATCTCACCGTCCAGATTGTTCTGGCTTATAAAATAGCGATAGGCATAGGAAGTAACCGCAAAACCATTAGGAATATTGATTCCTTTGGATTTCAAATTGCGGTACATTTCTCCGAGCGAAGCGTTTTTCCCGCCGACATCCTCAATGTCGTCTATCCCGGTTTCCCTGAACCAGAGGATGTATTTTTTGTTTTTCATATTTTTTAATGTTTATTTATTATTTTTATTTTATTTCTTCAAATTTGACTAAGCTCATATGTTCTCTTTTCACATGTGGCCTGCCCGTAACAATGACTACCCGGTCATTTTTTTTCAGCAGTTTGTTTTTTTTCAATATCTCTATTGACTTATCAATCAGTGCGTCAAGCGTATGGCAGTCGGGAAGAATAAAACTCTGAATGCCCCAGACAATTGAGAGCTGATTTTGG
>Ga0155441_107_pt1 | contig 9666 bp, 9 predicted proteins | sample RifCSPhighO2_02_FD_111889 | JGI IMG/M metagenome (GOLD analysis project Ga0155441, IMG submission 111889) | Candidatus Moranbacteria bacterium RIFCSPHIGHO2_02_FULL_40_12b
GGATCGGTGCGTAACATACAGATTTTCCAGCAATAAATTAAAAGTGAGATCTGACTCTCCCTCAACCCCCGGGGATAAATCAACCTGCGTATGGAATTCGGCAAACGATGATCTGATTACGAATTTCGTAAGCGCGGTTAATTTTTCCATTGTTCAATCCGCGCCTGACGTTGCGGTCGGCAAAGCGACAATTTCCATGCAAGTTTGTCCGGCGAGCGGCTGTCCCGCCGGCAGCGACAAGGCGATAATCCAAACCAGCGTGTCATTGCGGGATTATACGGAAACGGGACTGTAAAAAGAAGCAAGAAGTAAGCGATTTTCGGCAAGGTTCAACCTTGAGGAGGAACGGGAAAAGGTTGAACCTTGAAAATAAATTATGAAAGGAATCAAGGCAGTAAGCATTAATCTTAAATAATATGGTAAAAATAAAAAATGGAAAAAAAGTTGACGGTTCCGTCCTGGTTTTCACGCTCATCATTCTCATCATCACCCTGGTCGTCGCGCTGGGAGTGGCGCAGGTGACAGTGACGGAAAGAAGAAGTTCGGGCGCGACAGGACAGTCAACTAAGGCCTTCCAGATAGCCGACTCGGGAACGGAGATAGCGTTAAAAGAAATTCTCAAAAATAACAAAACAAAACCTTCTGAACTTGTAACGGCTCTTGGGGCCGCATGCAACGGTACTGAAATAACTTGGGGCAGTTATAAAATAATAGCGAAAGATACCGGCGGTACTCCTATTGTCTGTACCGACAATTCAACGAATATAGACAAAATCAAATCCATCGGAACCTATTCCAACACCTCCCGCGCGGTGGAGGTGAAGGTGTGCGGAATGGACATTTGGAACCTTAACAATACTTTTACCTGCGCCAATTTTATCGGCGATTCAACCACTTATAACGGAAAACTATATTACGGTACTGGCCAAAATGGCCAAGGGAATAACGGTTGCGTAAAACTTTACAGCTATGACGGAAGTTCATGGACTGAAATTTATGATTTTTTCGCTAATAATGGATCGGATATGGTTTATGCCCTTTATGATGGATTCGCTGATCTTAACGGCTATCTTTGGATAGGAGTAGGAGGACGCGACTTTGGAAACGGTGGAATTTTCAGATATAAAGGCGGCACAGTGGAGAATGTTTTTGATTTTAACAGTTTTTTTGGATCAGGAACTAGCGGAAAATATCAGGAAATTTATAGCATAATATACTTTAAAGGATATTTTTACGCCGCTGCCGGAGGCACGAATAACGCCAGAATTTTCAGATCCTCAACAGGAGATATTGATACTTGGACGCAGGTATACAGCATTCCTAACGCTTACCAAGCCAGAGAATTGTGGATTTCAAGCGTTGGCAGCAAGCTTTATTTTACTTCCGGACAAGATAATACTGAAAATTCCAGTGTCTATGAAGCCAGAATTTTCAGCACTGCCGATGGTATTAGCTGGACAAATGAATGGGACAGCGATTACCGATATGTATATGACAAAGTATTTTATAAAGGAAAACTGTATCTTAGTTCGCATACTACCACATCCGGTCCTTTCGAGCGGCGGGGAACGGTCTATCAATGCACTGAAGGAGCGACATTGACCTGCACTGATTTGCGAACAATAATATCTACTATGCAAGAGGGCGCCTACGGAGGCATGGCTGTTTATGATAATATATTATACATAGGCGCGGGCGAATTATTTAATGTCTCAGGACCAACGGGCGAAGGCGGCATTATTTTCAGCTATGACGGCGTGACATCTTGGAATAAAGAATATGATCTGCCAAATGATGCAAGAATATGGGACATAAAATTGTTTAATAATAAATTGTATGAATCTGGTGAGATAAACAGCACTTATTATGCCCCGTCATGTTAATATTACCTCTATCGAGGTTCAACCTCGATAGAAAAGTCCTTGTTGGTTTTTAATAATCTTTCTATCTCTTCTTTATATCCTCCTTCTCCTCCGAAAAATTTTAGATATAAGTCCCTGGAAGTCAGGGAAGGGAAGTTTTTTTTGCCGATATAGTCCGGATAACTGCTCCATTGATAATTTTCCAAAAACTCCATCTTTTCACGCATTCCTATCGAGGTTGAACCTCGATAGGAAAGTAATTCCAGGGGATTCAGATGAATATATGAGGGTATATGGATATATTGCGCTTCTCTGCCGATTAAAACGGCCTTAAATCTTCCCTGAAACAAGCCGCCCACCCTATCGTATTTTTTATTAAAATACATGGAATATCCGGTTCCCAGCTTCTGCATAAATTTTGGAATCCCATTTTCCTGTTTCTGTTTCAGGAGAAAATGAAAATGATTCGGCATCAGCACAAAAACTAAAATCTCCACCAGCGGCTCTTTATATCGAGGTTGAACCTCGATATAACTTTTACTTAGATAATATAAGGTATTTTCTGTCGGATTTTTGTCATTAAATTCCTGCATGCCGTAAATAAACCTGAAATAATCCTTATTATTAAGGAATATTTTTCTTTTCTCAACTCCTCTGTTATAGATGTGATAAATTTCGTCTTCTACGAATTGCGGCCTATTCATAATTTGAGTATAGCATGATTTCTATCGAGGTTCAACCTCGATAGAAACCTCGATTTTTGGCGGTTGGACTGATATAATTAAAAAATGGAGAAAAACGAGGCAAAAATAAGGGTTAAGAAACTGCGCGCTGAAATAGACAGACGCCGATATCTTTATCATGTCCAGGACCGGCCGGAAATAACCGATGAGGTTTATGATTCGCTGATGCGGGAGCTCAAGGAACTGGAATGGCGGTATCCGGAATTCAAAACACCCGATTCGCCATCGCAAAGGATTGGCGGAGAACCATTGGAAAAATTTGAAAAGGTCCGACACTCGCACCGCCAGTGGTCGCTGGATGATGCTTTTAGTTTTGAGGAACTTAAAGAATGGGAAGAAAGGAATCTGCGTATTTTATCTAAAACCCCTCACCCGGCGCTTCGCGCCACCCTCTCCCCAAAAGGGGCGAGGGGGGATAATGAAGTAATGAATTATTGCTGCGAATTGAAAATTGACGGGCTAAAATTGATTTTGACTTACGAGAATGGATTGTTTGTCCGAGCGGCGACGCGGGGCGACGGAGTTATCGGCGAAAACGTCACGGAGCAAGTCAAGACAATCCAAAGCATTCCACTGCGACTCAACAAAAATATCAGTATCACCGTGGTAGGAGAAGGGTGGATGAAAAAAAATGACCTGGAGAAAATTAACAAAGCGCGCGCAAAAAAAGGCGAGCCGCCTTTTGCCAATTCCCGGAACGCCGCCGCGGGTTCTATCCGCCAGTTGGATCCAAAAATAACGGCCAGCCGCAAACTCAATAGTTATATATATGATATTGATGAAATTTCCCCTCACCCCACCCTCTCCCCGAAAGGGGCGAGGGGGAATAAGGAAGGTTTTCCCCGAACCCAAATTGAAGAATTAAAACTTCTGGAAGAACTGGGATTCAAAGTTAATAAGAATTACAGACACTGCGAAAATCTGAAAGAAGCGGATGATTATTTTAAATCGTGGGAGCATAAAAGAAACGCCCAGCAGTACGGGATTGACGGCATAGTGATAAAAATCAATTCCAAAAAAATCCAGGACGCGCTGGGATATACCGGAAAATCGCCGCGCTGGGCGATCGCCTACAAATTCATTCCGGAGAAAGTGACAACCGTAATTGAGGATATCAAAGTGCAGGTGGGGCGCACGGGGGCGCTCACTCCGGTTGCTCATCTCCGGCCGGTCCAGGTCGCCGGCTCTGTTGTTTCGCGGGCGACGCTGCACAACGAAGATGAAATAAAACGGCTGGACGCGCGGATCGGCGACACGGTGGTAATCCACAAAGCCGGCGACGTCATTCCAGAAGTGGTGGAAGTGGTGAAAAACTTGAGGAGCGGGAAAGAAAAAAAATTCCATATGCCGAAAAAATGCCCGATTTGCGGAGGAAAGGTAAGACGGGAAGTCGTGAAGCCCCTCACCCGTCCCGCCCCTCGCGAGGAGCGGGACACCCTCTCCCCGAAAGGGGCGAGGGGGAATAAGGAAGAAAAATCTTTGTCAGCCGCTCATTATTGCCTCAATAAAAAATGCTTCGCGATAGAAAGGGAAAACATCATCCACTTTGTTTCCAAAAAGGGCTTTAATATTGAAGGAATGGGCGAGAAAATCGTTGAGCATCTGATGAATGAAGGATTAATTTCCGACGCGGCGGATATTTTCGAACTGGAAAAAGGGGACCTGGAGCCGCTGGAAAGATTTGCCGAAAAATCGGCGGATAATTTGATTCAGTCGATAGAAAAAAGCAAGAAAATAGATTTTCCGAAATTTTTATACGCTCTGGGCATCAGGCACGTGGGGGAGGAAACGACCGTATTAATCGCACGAAATTTGGAAAGGGTAATTGGGGAAATCGGGGAGATAAAGAAAATTGGGAACATAATTAAATTTTTTCCGAAAGTAAAAATTGATGGCTGGCTGAAGATTAAAGGAATTGGGGATAAATCGGCGGAGAGTTTGGTTAATTGGTTTGACGATAGCGCGAATATTAAATTGCTGGAGAAAATGGAGAAATTAGGAGTGGAAATTATAATGAGTGACCTCTCGACTTCGCTCGAGGCAGGCAAATTAGCAGGCAAAACTTTAGTTTTAACCGGCGAGCTTAAGTCCTTTACAAGGGACGAGGCGAAAGATATGATTAGGAAAGCCGGAGGCAACATGTCCTCAACGGTCAGCAAAAAAACGGATTATGTGGTGGCGGGAAAAAATCCTGGTTCTAAATATAATAAGGCGAAGGAATTAGGAGTAAAAATAATCAATGAGAAAGAGTTTGAAAAAATAATGGAATAATCTTTACTAATTACGAATCAATTACGAATATACTAATTTGAATTCGTATATTAGTACAAAAATTAGTAATTAGTAAAGAAATATATGCTATCTAAAGACGAAGTAAAACATATCGCCGCTCTCGCCCGCGTCGGGATAAGCGATAAAGAAACCGAAAAATACCAAAAAGACATTTCGGCGGTTTTAGATTATTTTGAAAAACTCAAAGAAGTTGGCACTGAAGCAGTCAAACCTATTGGCCATATCACCGGAAGGGAAAATTCCACGCGGGAAGATAAGGCGGAAGATTTTGAGAATAAAAAAGATGTCGTTAAATTGTTTCCGGAAAGCAAAGATAACTATTGCAAAGTCAAGAGCGTGCTGTAATCTTTACTAATTACGAATCTATTACGAATATACTAATTTTTTTGAATTCGTATATTGGTACATAATTAGTAATTCGTAAAGAATAAGTTTTATGATACTGGATCTACATAATAAGCTAATATCTGGCGAAATAACTTCAGTAAAGCTCACCGAAGAATATTTTTCCGCTATCGAAAAAAAGGACTCTGAAATCGGCGCGTATCTCATATTGCTTAAAAATTCCGCTTTGCAGCAGGCAAAAAAAGCGGATGAAAAAATAAAAAAGGGAGAGAGCATAAATATACTGGAAGGAATTCCCTGCGCGATTAAAGATAATATTTGCGTCGCGGGTGAAAGAGCTACCGCCGGCTCAAAAATTCTTGACAATTACACCGCGCCCTATGACGCGACGGTAATTAAAAAAATTAAAGAAGCAGGCGCCGTGATTCTGGGGAAAACAAACATGGACGAGTTCGCGATGGGAGCGTCAACCGAAAACAGCGGGTATCAAAGAACCAAAAATCCGGTTGACTGCGCGCGAGTCCCCGGCGGTTCTTCCGGCGGCTCGGCGGCAGCCGTGGCCGGCGATATGGCCGCCTGGGGATTAGGTTCTGACACGGGCGGTTCTGTCCGCCAGCCCGCTTCATTTTGCGGCGTTGTCGGACTAAAACCCACCTATGGAAGGATCTCGCGCTACGGTCTTATCGCCATGGCATCCAGTTTTGACCAAATCGGACCGATTACAAAGACCGTGGAAGACGCGGCTATAGTTTTATCCGCGATTTCCGGAGAAGACCGGATGGACTCCACTTCGGCGAAAAGCGGAAATAAAAATTATGAGGATTATTTGAGCGGGGGGATAGGGGAAATTAGGAGAATGAGAGTCGGGATACCCAAGGAATATCTGGAGGGATTGGATGAAAAAATCTTGGAAAAATTTAACGCGGCAGCGGAGAAATTTAAAAAACTCGGAGCGGAAATTTCTAAAATAAGTTTGCCCCATACCCAATACGCCCTGGCGACTTACTATATTATAATGCCGAGCGAAGCCAGCTCTAATCTGGCGCGGTTTGACGGAATTAAATATGGGATCCGAATTAACGACGGATACGAATCGCAATCCGAATTAAATCTGAATGATAATCCGAATAATAATCCGAATAATCTTCCGAGAAATTTATTTGAGACATATCTGGATACGCGGCAGTATGGTTTCGGAGGAGAAGTAAAAAAAAGAATAATGCTCGGAACCTACGCGCTGTCCGCCGGATATTACGACGCGTATTACAAGAAAGCCCAGAAAGTCCGCGCGCTGATTAAAAATGACTTTGAAGAGGCCTTCAAAAAAGTGGATCTAATATTTACCCCTACGGCTCCAGAGGCAGCTTTTGAATTTGGCGAAAAGGCCGATGACCCGCTGAAAATGTACTTGTCGGACATCTATACTGTCACGGCAAATCTGGCGGGGGTGCCGGCGATATCGTTTCCTATCGGGGAAATTGGGGGAATAGGGGAAATAAGGGGATTGCCGATCGGAGGCCAGCTGATGGGGAAATGGTTCGACGAGGAAAATATGCTGCGCGCCGCGCATGTTTTTGAAACTACCTGATTTTGGTATAATAAATCTAGGTACTAAGTATTTTTACTTTCAAGGTTGAACCTTTTCGAATTCCAAGGTTCAACCTTAGGGAAAATTTTTTATGGACATTCTCGCGAATTTCGGAGTAAATTTTTATCACTCGCCTTTTTTTTCCGCGATTAAATTTTTTCTCGGGGTTTATTCTGTTGTTTTATTCGCGGATATTGTCCTGGTTCTTGCCGCCCAGGTGAAAAACAAGGATCTGATAAGGGATATCCGCACTACTTTTATGGGAACGGGCCTGCCTATTTCCGCCAAAAATAAATTACTGAAAAGATGGGAAGAAATCCAGAGGCGGCTGAGGACAGGCAATATTTCCCAATATAAAGTAGCAGTGCTTGAAGCCGACAGCATCACTAATGAAATTTTAGGCGTGGCGGGATATAAGGGCGAAAATCTCGGGGAAAAACTGGAGGCCGTCACACACGGCCAATTATCCAAGCCCGATGAGCTCCGCGAAGCACATGATATCCGCAACCGCATTATCCACGAAAAGGACTTCCATGTTGACCGGAAATTGGCCGAAGACACGATAAAAATCTATGAAGATTTATTGCGAGAACTGGAGTTTATTTAAAAAATTTTGTCTGCTATTGACAATCAGTTAATTTTGGTATAAGCTATCATTTACATAGCGGGGTGGAGCAGTCTGGCAGCTCGCGTGGCTCATAACCACGAGGTCGAGGGTTCAAATCCCTCTCCCGCAACATAGTGGAGGGAGAGCAAGCAAACAGTTTTGCTTGCGTGGGGATTTGAAGGGCGCGAGAGCGCGCAGCGCCCCGGCTCTGAGTCGGAGGCGAAGAGAAATCCCTCTCCCGCAACATAAAAACGCAAAAATTAAAGCGTAAAGCGAAAAATATTGGAATTTTATTTTGCATTTTTCGTTTTTAGTTTTTCACTTTTGTGGCGCCCATAAAAATGCATATAACCCAGCCCCTCGCGAGGAGCGGGGTTTTGTGTTTCATGATTGATTATAATAAATTCTTGATGTATATTAATTTTAGTGTAGAATGGCAGGATAGCTCCCCGTAAAAATTCCTTCGGAATTAACGGGGTAGGCAGTTGGTTAGAGCGCAAGGATTCACCCCCCACGCCAAAATGCCGGCGTAGCTCAGTTGGTTAGAGCGATGGACTCATAAGCCATAGGTCAGAGGTTCAAATCCTCTCGCCGGTACGGCATTTAATAAAGGGGCGAGTAAGTCATAGGTCGTGAGTTTTTACCCCGTCGCAATGACTGGGGCGATCCTCAAAAAATAAAAAAGATAAGGGTCCGTAGTGTAGCGGTTATCACGTCTCCCTGTCACGGAGAAGATCGCCGGTTCGAATCCGGTCGGACCCGCCTAGTGAAAATTTATTCTGTTTTTCCGCTTGCCAAAAGGCGAAAAATACGCTAAACTAAATATAGGTAAAACAGAGAAAAAATCCTTATAATATGACGCTGAAATCATATCTTTGGGGGATGCGGCTCAGCACTTTTGTAACATTTATTGCCTGGTGCCTGACGGTTTATTACATCGATCCGGAGAAAGCGGGAATTTTGGGGCAAGCCCTTTTTTATTTAACCCTATTTCTTTTTTTGACCGGGTTATTCACGCTTTTCTTCAGTTTTTTGAGGAGAAAAATATCCGCTGAAGGCAATCAATCGCAATTGGGAATGAATTTCAGGGAAGGAGCCCTGATTTCGCTTATGGCGGCGATATTCCTGTTTTTTCAAAACAAGGCAATATTGGTTTGGTGGGACGGACTATTGGTTATCGCGGCGGTTTTACTGCTTGAATTGTATTTTTTGACAAGACAAAATAGTTAAAAGTTAAAAAGTAAAAGTTAAAAGTTTTATAAGAAATGAATAATAAGGAATTTAGCGAAAGTTTTAAGAAGCGGATATATAAATGGCTACTGAACGTGTTAAAAATGACAGAAGGACTTAAAAATGATGATTATCTTGCGAGTGTGATTAAAAAGCAATTAATAAGATGTTCTACTTCGGTGGTCGCTAATTATGTCGAAGCAATTGCCGGGTGTTCAGCAAAAGATTTCATAAATTTTTTAAACCATAGTTTAAAATCAGCCAACGAGTCAAAGTTTTGGCTGGCATTAACTAGAGATACGAATAAGACAGGTGAAAAAATAATAAATCCACTAATCAGTGAAAATATAGAAATAGCAAAAATATTAGGATCAATAGTTTCAAAAATGCGAAATAAATAAATCATATCTTTAACTTTTAACTTTTAACTTTTACTTTTTAACTAATATGGTGTCTAAAGAAAATAAACCTAAAAGCGAATACGGCGCCAAGTCCATCCAGGTCCTTCACGGCCTTGAGCCGGTAAGGAAGCGTCCCGGAATGTATATCGGGAGTACTTCAATTGAAGGCCTGCATCATTTGGTTTGGGAAGTAATTAACAATTCCGTTGACGAAGCGATGGCCGGTTTTTGCGATGAAATAATTGTCAAACTTCTGCCGGAAAAACTGGTTGAAGTGAGCGATAACGGGCGCGGAATCCCGGTGGAGATCCATCCCCAAACCAAAAAATCGTCGCTGGAAACGGTAATGACGATGCTTCATGCCGGAGGAAAATTCGGCGGGTCCGGATATAAGGTCTCGGGCGGGCTTCACGGAGTGGGTGTCTCGGTGGTGAACGCCCTTTCCGTCTGGACGAAAGCGGAAGTCCATCGGGACGGAAAAATTTGGGTCCAGGAATACAAAAGAGGAAAGCCGCTGGGCGCGGTAAAAGCGGCGGGGAAATCTCAAAAAACCGGAACAATAATAACTTTCCAGCCGGACCCGGAAATTTTTCCGGAA
>Ga0155441_136_pt1 | contig 6027 bp, 9 predicted proteins | sample RifCSPhighO2_02_FD_111889 | JGI IMG/M metagenome (GOLD analysis project Ga0155441, IMG submission 111889) | Candidatus Moranbacteria bacterium RIFCSPHIGHO2_02_FULL_40_12b
CATGCTCGTAGAAACCCGCGTTATATTTTAGTTTCTTATGACTGACGGAACTGGAACATTTTGCGTCTTTTGCATCGGTATAAGTATAATCAATCCTGCAATTATTCTTGTCTGGATTGCCATTGCCGGGAAAATCATCAAATGGATCGGTTTCATTTGGAGGATCCAACCAGCTGTTATCCCGAATGTTCTTCACCAACTCCACTCCTTCCTGCGCGAGGCCCGACGCGATGATGAGGTTGCGGCTGTCAATGGTATGCTTCAAACTGTTGGCCATCAGATTCATCATCGCGACCAGTCCGACGACAATGACAAAAACCGCGATAATCACTTCAATGATGGAGAAACCGTTTCGAACATTTGACATAATAAGTTTTTCTAAGGTTCAACCTTAGAAATTCTAAGGTTGAACCTTAGTTTACTTTACGGGCAGGTACCGGGGTCACCGCTAATTTCTTCCACCCTCCCCGATGGATAAACGCAAACAGTATATTTTATAGTTGCATTATTGGTAGACTTTAAAGTAATTTTTACTGGATTACTCATTGGTGAACCGAAACTTTCAGCAGTGCCATGAGGGAGTTTGAAACTAACATTATCACTTGTTAAAAAATTAACATTATTTTTTAGTGAGGCATTAAAATAAACTTGCTGAAATGAAATAGTACAGTCACCATAATAATAATATACTGTATAGTTGGGAGTGTTACTATAAGTATACATAAGCCATCTACATATTTTCCTTGACGGATTGGCAGAATCTTGCTTCCCTGTCAGCGCGTTGTTTTGGACTTCCCTGATCGCCGCCGCCACTTCCCGCGCCGCCACTTCCACCGCTTTGGCGTCTTTTCCTCCCAGGAGCGAAACCAGCATCGCCGCGGTCATAATGCCGAAGATGGCCATCGCGATTATCAGCTCTATGAAACTGAAACCCCTCCGAAAAAAATTTTCAATTTTATAATTTTCAATTTTCATTGAATTTTCAAGGTTCAATCTTTTCCTTTCCCGGCAAAGCCGGGAAATTCCTCAAGGTTGAACCTTAACGGATATTAATTGGGAATTGCTAAAATAACAAATATTTTATCTCCGGCAGCGCCTGATAGAGAAAAACGGCGATGATCGTCCCCGTCACCAGAAAAGGCGCGAAGGGTATCCTGCTTTTCATGGTCTTTTTTCCGAAAATAATCAGCAACACTCCCGCTGCCGCTCCGATTGCGAAAGAAAGAAGAAGCGCCGCGAAAATAGCCGGCCAGCCGACAATAAAACCGACAATTAGCGCGAGATAAGCGTCTCCCATTCCCATCCATTTTTCGCGCGAACCGGCCGAAAGCGCGAAAAAGATGAGGAACGCGAAAACTCCGGCGAGCGCCCCGGAATAAATCCGCACGGAAAGAATTCCCCCCTGCGGGTTGAAACTTATCCAGTCCATAAAAATATAGAAGACGGCGATCCAGCCCATGGCTATCCATAAAATTATCATCGGAATTTCCATGTGGCTCAAGTCGTAGGAGAAAATAATAAGCAGCAGGAAAAAAACGCCCAGATAAAAAGCCGTCTCAATCCAGGAATTGGGACTGGAAAAAACAAAGAAATAATTTCCCGCCAGCGCGAAGACCAGTCCGGTAAGGACTTCCAGGAGCGGGTATTTGTAGGAAATTTTTTCCCCGCAGTCGCGGCACTTGGCGGAAAGAATAATGAAGCTCAAAACCGGAATGTTGTCATGCCAGCGGATTTTTTTCTTGCAGTTGGGGCAGTGAGACCGGCCCAGAATCGACTGCGACAGATTCAGCCGATAGACAACCACGTTCAAAAAACTTCCGAAAATCAAACCGAGAATGAAGAAAATTAGCATTGTTAGCATTTTGTTTTTGTATTGTTTTCCAAGGTTTAACCTTGAGGAATTTCCCGGCTTTGCCGGGAAAGGGAAAGGTTGAACCTTGGAGAAAAATTTAGAAATAATTTTCAATAACAATTTCCCCGCGTTTCACACTTGTCTTGCGAGCAACTTATAGAGCATCCTCGGCAGGACCAGGGTTCATTATTGCCGTTTTGCGTCGTCAATATCCAGCCCCCGTTTTTTATTTTTATCACCGCGTAATTGGGGGGTTCCGGATTGCACCGGCGCATTACATCCAGATATGTTCCGGCGGTGTTGGGCTGGCATATCGGATTGCCTGGTTTTCCGGATAAAATCTTGCCTCCGGAAACATCGCACGATTCAACCATTGACCTCATGCTGTTCATCGCGATTTTGTAGGCGTTAATCGCGATCTTGTCCCGCGCCGGTTCGTACCACAAGCGCCACCCGACAACCACCACCGCGAAGATAATTATCAAAACGACTATGAAATCAACGTGAATGGGAAACTGGTCTTTGAGATTCATTCTTTTTGTTCGGCATTTTAATTCGCTTACTACACGCTATTATTCTACCACAAATTCTCCCGGGCGCAAAATTAGTCCAATGTGTATATCGATGTGTGTATCGAGGTTCAACCTCGATAGAAACAAAAAAACAAAAAGCCCCCACTAAGGAGAACATTAGTTTCAATAAGGTTGAATCTCGACAGAAAGCTCGATAGAAAATCCTGCCGAGGGATATTCAAATTCCGACTGGCTAATCCTTGAGATTTAACTTCAATAAATCTAGAGGCGCGATTTTATTCCAAATATTTCTCGGCGCGTTTCTGATTCATAAAATTATCAATATAAACGGCATACTCTCCAAACTGGTCAATTCCGTCCTTTATGTCATTAATAAGTTTTCCCGCGTCAATGTCGTCATAATCATGCACGACTTTGTTCCGCAATCCCGCCACGGGAGAAAACTTCGCGGCAAACTCCGCGGGCAAAATTCCGGCTCGCCCTAAAATATGGAAAGTTTCCGTGGCGTCTTCCGGCGCGGGCAAATTCTCGGTTGAAATTATGTGCGTGTTGATGTCAATTATCGTATCCACTATAAGCTGAAAATTCCTCTCAACAGTCCTCAACTTCATATAATCGCCGAGGATGTCGTTCGGTTTCAGATTGAGAATTGGGCGCAATTCATCCGCGTAAACTCCTATTTTATTGATCTTTTTTTTAATCAGTTCTTTGTTGGGCATGTTCTTTTTTATACTGACTTATTTTTTTGGCGTAAATTTCGTTTTGGACGCGAAAAAACGGCTTCGCTTCAAAATATTTCCTGACGGCGCGGGAAAAAAAATCCGCGAACGCCCCATTTGTTTCAAAAAGAACTTTGTTATTTTTCACTATTTCCTTCAATAAAAAAGGGCTCGCCTCCGTAAGATCAATTTCTTCAACATTCGGGGATTTCACAAACAACGAAAAGTCATGTGCTAAATTGCTTCTTTCCGGATATCCCAGTTTCCTTTCGCTGATAAAACCGAAATCATAATCGCTCATTTTATGAGTTTTTCCGAATACTTGGGAACCAAAAAGCAGTAACAATTTCAGATTGTATTTTTTGGCGATTTCTTCAATTTTTTTCTCATCCAATTTTTCCATATCCTCACTTTAACATAAATTCAAAAGAAAATCAAAATCGCTTTTTCCCGAAAAAATATGAGAGATGCGATATGCTCCAAATTTTGCCTAGGCAATAAATTGGGTATATTTTTCTTTTTTTTCAAGGTTCAACCTTTTCCCGTCTCCGCCAGTCGGCGGATTCTCCTCAAGGTTGAACCTTTCGCGCCCATAAGTCGTCCGGCCGACGCTGAATGTAGCCGCACGCGCTGAAAATGACTAATGAGGTTTAAACAAAAATATGCAGGGACGAAAGTTTCGTTTCTGCTTTTCCATATAAATTCAGCGAATAAAAGGAAAAACACAAAAAGCAGGTTTCTGCCCGCCTTTGTGTCCGCTCGAGGACCGTCCTCGATTGGGTTTCTCTATTGGATTCACGATTGGATTTATTCTTCCGTAATTTCCGCAATCTGCTTTTTGAAAACCGGCAGATCTTCTTTTATTGTTTTCCAAAGAATTTCGTCGTTCACTCCGAAATATTCATGAATAACTTTGTTTCGCATGCCTATCGCTTTCCTCCATGGAATTTCCGGATGCGCGTCTTTTGTTTTTTTGGAGACGCGCTGCGCCGCTTCGCCGATAATGGAAATATTGCGCGTGATCGCGTCTATTGTTTTCCAGTCGCGCGCGAATTCTTTAAAGGCCATATTTTTTGAATATTTTTCTATGCGCCCGATTGAATTTCTTATATCCGACAAATAAAGTTCATCGCTTCTTTTAGACATATGTTACTTCTTTAAGAATTTCTTTTTTTACAGCCGGCTTGATGGATTTTTTGGCGACTAAATCAACTTTTTTCCGCAAAGACCTGCTGAGAAAATCTTCCATTTCCACAAAAGCAAAAAGGCCTATCGGCGATTCAAACTCCACCAACATATCCACATCGCTCCCCTTTCGCCAATCGCCCCTAACAAATGAACCAAAGATGCCTATTCTTTTTACATGATACTTCTTTTTTAGCAGAGGAAGCTGTTTTCTCACTTTTTCCTTTATTTTTTCCTTTTCTTTTTCCATGTGCCGATTCTAACATGAATTTTGAAGAATATCAAATCAAAATCATCCTCCACTGAGATTAAATCTCCGTAGGAAAGAAATATGAAGTGTCGGTATCTTTTTTGTCCACGTGGACGAAAAGAGAACTGGTCGTTTTATTTTATTATGGAGAGATAAGAAAATCCGAAAACGCAAAAAGCCGCCGCCAAAGACGGGGCTTTTTGCTCCAAGCCGAGGACCGTCCTCGATTGGGTTTCAGCTGAAAATTGTTGATAATCTTTGATGCGGCGCGCGATAATAAACATAAAATCCTTCAAACTACACAAGCTGTCGGCCGATAACAAGTGAAGCGGCGGTTTTGGGACTCTATTGAGGTCTGACCTCAACAGGATCGCGTGCGCGAAATTAAAATTGGCAAATACTACGATACTACGTAGTATTGTAGTAAGTAATGATTGTTGGATTTCCTAAAACGAAGTTTTAGAAAAAGGAAAGGGGAAAAACACAAAAAGCAGGTTTCGGCCTGCCTTTGTGTCCGCCCGAGGACCGTCCTCGATTGGGATTCCTTCTGTCCTCGATTGGGTTTTCCCGAAATTAAATACAGACGTTGGTTGAAAATGTACAGGTTATCGTATTACCTGTAGTGGAGTTGAGTAAAGTATATACATAAGTTGTTGCACCATTATAAATAGAGCCCGTAGGAGCAACCCATGCGTAACCAGTGGCTCCTAAAGATGGCCAGTCAGCATTATGCCCGGAAACATAAGTACTTCCATTGGCCGTAGTGGTACATATTTGGGGATTGGTAAGGACTGTTCTCGCATATCCTACATCATCAGCACATGTTATCAACTCAGGCATTACACTACTAGCACTTGATAGTGCTGACGCCTTATTGGCTTTGTTCTTCGCGCTGTTCAAGCTCACCAACACAATTGACGCCAAGATGCCGATGATGGCGATGACGATCAAAAGTTCGATCAGGGTGAAACCTTTATATATTTTTGTTTTCATATTAACACCTCCTCTCGTTTTAGAAGCGGCGCGAGCGCCATTGACTAGTATCGCGAACGCAGAACCGCTCCTGGATTTTTATTTTATCTGAAATGTCGATTGTTGATAAGGATATTATAGCATACATATCGTTTTGACTCAAAACAGGAAGTAATATAAATTTTTAATTTTATAATTTTTAATTTTTAAATAAATCAAAATTTTTTAATTTTTAAAACTTATTTTTCTTTGCAATTCTTGGATATCTTGGCGAAAATCAGCGTTAATTCGTGGGATTCTTTCCAGAGTTTCCGGCATTTCTCTTTTTGTTCCGGAACGGCTACCGCGATCATTCTCGCCCAATGTTTTGATTCATTAGCTTCTTTTTGGCATATTCTGATTTTATTAATAAAATCCTTTTTTGAACTCGCCTGATTAGCTTCCATGTAATTGGCTCCAATGCTGGTTCCGGATCTTATAAATTGGCTTAGCAACGGCTTGACAATCTCATTTCCC
>Ga0155441_126_pt1 | contig 5856 bp, 5 predicted proteins | sample RifCSPhighO2_02_FD_111889 | JGI IMG/M metagenome (GOLD analysis project Ga0155441, IMG submission 111889) | Candidatus Moranbacteria bacterium RIFCSPHIGHO2_02_FULL_40_12b
AAAAAAATATTGCGAAATAACGACACGCAATAATTCCAACCCTTTCTTTTATCGTTTTGCAAAAAACACTTTTTTCGATTATCCATAACACTATCTCCCGGCTGGAAGATTGTGTTATATTTTATTTGTCTCTATATCTATATATTATAGTTTTTATTTTAACTTATTTGTTGTTTGACTTTTTACGGAAAAGAATATAGGATTATGTTTCTTAGTTGTTTGACAATTAAACTAACCATGTAAAATTATGTAAACAAAAGGAGGTTTGCCGTGAGGAATTTAATCGCGAGAATTCTTTTAATTTCTGATTTTCACTGGATGGTAGTTCCACCATGGAGGCAAAAGGGGCAGACGAAAAAAGGATTTTTTGGCCATATAGTTGAATTTTTTATCAGTATTTGGAAACTATTTAACAACCGTAATATGATGAAGGCCTTGGGTAAAATATCTCAATCGGGGTCGTTCACAAGGGTTATTTCACTAGGCGATTTAACTGAATGCGAATGGAATGAAAGAGGCATGATTCTTTCCAGCGATGTCAGGGAACTTGCCGAATTAAAAAAATTAATCGAGAGTTCAATAAAAGTAAAAAGAGAAGCTTTTCACTATCTTGCCGGCGATCATGAACTGGGCTACATACTGCCATTAAGTTGTGATCCGGATGGAGGAATTTCATGGGAAAGCATTGGTAATTTCCAATCGGTATTTAATTCATTATTTTCCGGGTTCACCATCGGCGAAAATCACTTTTTATTACTGTCGTCGGCACTTATGACCCTGTCGCTTTATTATCTGTCAATTGCAGAAGCAAGGGACATTTACAAACTTCAGGAGGATCAGAGAAATTTCATTTGGAATTTTCTTGCTGATAAAAGAAAGGATGACAGGATATTTATTTTTCTGCATGATCCCGATGCTCTGGAGACATTTGACGCTTATACGAATAATTTTGATGTTATGAAAGGCAGAAAATATAAAGCGTTCTGCGGCCATATGCATGCGGAGGAAGGATTAAAAAGCTATGAAAATCTCGGAAAAATCGCCAACGCCAAAACTATTTTTCAAAGAATTGTCCGCTGGTTTTTCAACCGGACGAAAAAAGGAAAAAAAGTAATGAAATGGGCGAAGGGTAACTTGAAAAGAACTGCGATTTTCAAAAAATATGATCTTCAGATTGTTCCGGCTACCGGAGGAATGATGGGAAAAGGAAGAGGATTTCTCATTCTAAATCTCCATGATGACGGAAGCCATGAAATTGAAAAACATAATACATAAGGAGGTGATGGAAAAATGTTTATTCCCCCTGAGACAGGATACCGTTTTCCAAATGAATGGATAGTTGCCTGGATAATAATTATTGCGATAATTTGCGCAGTATTTATATTCGGGCCGCCAATTCCTCATTAAATAAAGGAAAACAAGAATTTTTAAAAGGACTGCTGAATATAAGCAAGTCCTTTTTTCTTGCCCAAAAAAGCGAAAAGGAATAGAATTTACAGTGATGATTAAAGGAATTCTGAAAAAAACAAAAAGTGTTTTATTCGCCGACCCGAAACTTTTATACGAAGAAGAGAGGCATCTTTTGAATCAGCCGTTTTATTTTGAAGGAAATAACAATAAAGCGGTGCTTCTTATCCATGGCTGGAGTTCCGTTCCTTATGAAGTCCGACGGCTGGGAAAGTTTCTGAACGAAAACGGATATACTGTTTCCGGACCGATGCTCCGCGGCCACGGGACAGTTCCCAAAGATCTGGAAAATGTGAAATGGAACGAATGGTTTGGCGATGTTGAAAAAAATTATTTGGAATTGAAAAGTAAATATAATCAGGTTTACGTTGGCGGAACTTCTCTTGGCGCTAACCTTTCCATATTATTAGCCGCGAAATATCCGGAGATATCCGGAATTGTTTTGATGGCGACGCCTTATAAGTTTAAGCTGGAAAAATTAGCTTATCTTTTTGTCAGGTTTTCCTTAAACTTTATCAGGTACCGGAAAAAATTTTACCCGCCGACTTTCGGCGTATCCACCACTATCACGCGGCTTATTTCTTATCAGACATATCCTTTGAAAAGCGTGCTGGAAGCGTTTGAGCTGGTCAAACAGGCCAGAGAAAATCTTCATTTAGTCCGGCAACCTTGCTTTCTTCTTCAATCAACGCACGACCATATGACCGTCAAAAAAAACATGGAGCTGATTTATGAAAAGATCGGATCGAAAATTAAGAAAAAAAAATATGTGGAGCGGGCTTACCACACTTTCATTTCGGATGTCAAAAACGAACACATATTTCAAGAGATTCTTAATTTTCTAAATAAACTCGCGAATTAAAAGCTAATGCGAAGCGAATTAACGCGAATATTCGTTCCTATTAGCTGTAATTCGCTCCTAATTAGCGAGTGAATATAGCCATTTTCACCAACAATTATCTTCCCAACCCTTACGGCGTTTCCGGTTCCATTGAAAGCTTCCGCAAGCAGTTTGAAAAGGCGGGGCACCGCGTTTTTATTTTCGCGCCGGGATGGAAAGGATACAAGGACGAAAATCCGAATGTTTTCCGCTATCCTTCAGTTGACATTAAATTTAAAATAAGATTTCCTTTAGCAATCCCTTATTCTCGCGAATTAGACCGCGTAATCTCCAAGCTTGATTTAGATATCATTCATTCCCAGCATCCGAATCTTTTGGGAACGGCGGCGCTGAAATGGGCGAGAAAAAAAAATATACCATTGGTTTTCACCTGGCACACGCTCTATAACCAGTACGCGCATTTTGCGAAATTTATTCCCAAAAAAATCGCAGCCGGATATATGATTAAAAAAGCGGTGAGATACGCCAATCAATGCGATCAGATAATCGTTCCGACTGAATCAGTGAAAGAAATAATAAGGAAGTGGGGCGTGGACAATGAAAACATTGAAGCCATTCCGACCGGCGTGGAGGAAGAATTTTATCAGAACGCGGATAGAAACCTAATGAGAAAAAAATATAATATTAAAGACGGCGAAGTGTTATTGCTTTTGGTCTCGCGCCTCACGGCGGAAAAAAATGTTGAGTTTTTATTTCACGCCCTCACTCCAACCCTCTCCCAAAGGGAGAGAAAAATAAGATTTTTAGTGGTGGGCGGGGGGTATCTTCTGGAGAAGTTTAAAAAATTTGTCATTAAAGAAAATATTGGCGACAAAGTGATATTTGCGGGAGTAATCGAAAAAAATAAAATTAAAAATTACTACGCAGCCGGGGATATTTTCGTCTACGCTTCCAAATCGGAGACCCAGGGGATGATAATCAGTGAAGCGATGTATTCAGGCCTTCCGATTGTGGCGGTAAACGCGCCTGGTATCCGCGATTTAGTGGAAAATAAAGTTAATGGATTTTTAGTTTCGGAGGATAAAAATGAATTTGCGGAAGCGGTAAATAAACTGATTGAGGATAAGAATTTGAGAGAGAAATTCGGAAGAGAGTCGGGAAGAATCGCCAGAGAAAAATATACAGATAAAGTTTGCGCGGAGAAGATGATGGAAATCTATCGCAAAGCGATAGAGAATTATGATTTACGATTCAGGAATTAAGAGTAGATTCTTTCCATGATTTCTTAAATCCTAATTCATAAATCTTAAATCTTTTTAAAATCTGCTGTGATTCTCAAGAGAAATTTCTATAAACAAGATACACTAAACGTTGCGAAAAGATTGCTGGGCTGTTTTTTAGTGCGGAAAATAGGAAATAAAATAATCAAAGGCATGATTACCGAAACGGAGGCCTATATTGGCGAAGATGATTTGGCGTGCCATGCTTCAAAAGGCAGGACGCCCAGGACGGAAGTTATGTACGGCGAAGCTGGACGCGCTTATATTTATATGATTTACGGGATGCACCATTGTCTGAATATTGTCACGGAAAAGAAAAATTTTCCCGCGGCGGTGCTTATACGAGGACTCGCGAATATATCCGAATGGAAAACGAATAGGCGCGAATGGATTAAGACATCCGATGTCTCAAATCTCAATGGACCGGGGAAATTGTGCAAGTTTTTTAAAACAGACAGGAAACTTAACGACGCGGATATTACTAAAAAAGATAAGTTGTGGGTTGAATCTGGTTTGAAAATAAAAAATTCAAATATTAAAAAATCTAAAAGAGTGGGTATTGATTATGCCCGGCATTGCAGGTATTATTTGTGGCGATTCCATTTGAATAATTAAAGTATATACTTGAGTATATGCTCAAGTATATATATTTACTCTAAATGTATCTTTTCGGAAAATTTTTGAAGGGCGTCCGCGAGCAGGGGATGCTTTTTTAGTTGGGAATCAACTTTCAGAATATTCTGCGCCTCTTCGCGGGCGATTTGGATTAGTTTTACGTTAGCCAGATTTTCCATCGCGATGTCGGGGATTCCCGACTGGCGTGTTCCAAAAAATTCTCCCGGACCGCGCAGTTCTAGATCTTTTTCAGCAATTTTAAATCCGTCATTGGTTTCTTCCAGCGCTTTTAATCTTTTCGTGGAGACGGAAGATTTTCCGTCTCTACTAGTGAAAAGAAAGCAATATGACTGATGTTCGCCGCGGCCGACACGCCCGCGGAACTGGTGGAGTTGGGACAATCCGAAACGGTCAGCGTCTTCAATAAGCATTACCGTCGCGTTGGGAATATCAATGCCGACTTCCACGACAGGAGTAGCGACTAGAATATTTATTTTTTTGTCATTAAATTCCTTCATTACTTTTTCTTTTTCGGAGGATTTTAATCGCCCGTGCAATAGTCCCAGTTTCAAATCGGGAAATATTTTATCTGAAAGCCGTTTGTGTTCCTGAACAGCCGCTTTTACTTCGGTTAAGATTTTTGATTCTTCCACCAGCGGCAGAATGACAAACGCCTGCCTGCCGTTTTTTATTTCATTTTTGATGAACTCATAGGTTTTTTGACGATGAAGCGGATCAATAATTTCGGTAATGATTTTCTTCCTCCCTTTAGGCATTTCGTCTAAAATTGAAAGATCCAGATTTCCGAAAAACGCCAGCGCCAGAGTCCGGGGGATCGGGGTGGCGGTCATGGATAATAGATGCGGCACAAGCACGGACCTATGTGGACTAAACGCGGACTCTACAGCTTGCTGCAAAGCAGCACGCTGTGTGACGCCGAAGCGGTGCTGTTCGTCCACGATTACCAGCGCGAGATTTTTGAATTTTATATCCTTCTGAATAAGCGCGTGAGTGCCAATAACGATATTGGAATTATGAATTATGAATAATAATAATGAATTATGAATTTTTATATTTTTTTCTTTTTTCTTTATTCTTAATTCATAATTCGCTTCTTTATAGTTGCTTGTGACTAATCCTACTTTAATATTGCATTTTTCAAATAATTTACAAAAATTATTAAAATGCTGCCGCGCCAAGATCTCCGTCGGCGCCATAATCGCGACTTGGTATCCGGCGTTTACAGTTTGAAGCGAGGCAATGGCAGCGACGATTGTCTTTCCCGAACCCACGTCGCCGTTCAAAAGCCGGTTCATCGGGCGGTCTTTTTCCAAATCCTTTAAAATTTGAAACGATGCTTTTCTTTGCGCGTCAGTGAGCTTAAAGGGAAGGCCGGCGACGAATTTTTTCACCAAATTCTCGTCAAAATTGATTTTTGCCGCTTTTTCTTTCTGCCAGGCGGACTTAATCTGAAGGGACTTAAGCTGCATCAAAAACATTTCTTCAAAAGCGAACCTTTTTTGGGCGACCAGCGCCTGGTTTAGATTATCCGGGAAGTGGATTTGGCGCACCGCTTTTTGAATCGGGGGAAGATTTAATTTTTTCAGGGTTATTTGGGAAATTGGGTCAATAAGGGAGATATGGGTCTTTAAT
>Ga0155441_109_pt2 | contig 4406 bp, 2 predicted proteins | sample RifCSPhighO2_02_FD_111889 | JGI IMG/M metagenome (GOLD analysis project Ga0155441, IMG submission 111889) | Candidatus Moranbacteria bacterium RIFCSPHIGHO2_02_FULL_40_12b
GATTTTAAAGTAAACAGCTTTGTTTTCACCGGCGAATCAAGGCCGGAATTAAAATCAGCAAAAGTCATAAATGAAAAAAACGTAGCGCTGGCCGATATTGACAATATGGTTTTTATGGGTGAAACGATTGCGACAGGCGAAGCGAAATTTTTAGTGACGGGAACCGGGATGGACACGGAACTGGGGAAAATCGCGGATTTAACGCAAAAAGTGGCGGAAGTTCTAACTCCCATGCAGAAACAAATGAGAAAACTGGGAAGGGATGTCACTATTCTGGCAATTCTTATCGGAGGAATTGTCGTTGTTGCCGGACAGTATTTCAAAATGTCGCTCTACCAGAATTTTCTTTTCGCGCTGGCGCTGGCGGTTTCAGTTGTTCCTGAAGGGCTTCCGGCGGCGATTTCCGTCGCTCTTTCGCTCGGGATGAAGCGGCTTCTCAAAGACAATGTGCTGGCAAAAAAATTGAACGCGGTTGAGACGCTGGGGTCGGTCTCCGTAATCTGCACGGATAAAACAGGGACAATTACAAAGAATGAACTGACAGTTACGAAAATTGCGGTTAACGATGAAATTATTGATGTCTCCGGAGAAGGATACGCGCCGGAAGGGAATTTTTACCGGGCTAAAAAAATTATTAATCCGGAAGAAATAAAAAATCTCGGTTTGCTTTTTAAAATAGGAACGCTTTGCAATGACGCTAATCTGATTAAGGGAAAAGGGGTCTGTAAGATAATCGGAGACCCGACCGAGGGAGCTATCATTGTCGCGGGAAAAAAATACAACAACCAAGAAGGATTCTACGAGTCAGGAGAGAAAAAAATAAGTGAAAATACTTTTTCCTCCGATCGGATGCGGATGAGCGTCATATATAAAAATAATAATGCTGTTTCCTACGTAAAGGGTTCGCCAGACATGCTTCTGAATTTATGTTCCCAAAAAATATCAGGGAATAAAATCAGCGAATTTACAACCGAAGAAAAAGAAGAAGCCAGAAAAATTTATAACCAGATGTCTTCCGAAGCGTTGCGGGTTTTGGCTTTTGCGTATAGGAATTTAGATAGTATTTCGGAGAAATATGAAAATGAAAAATTCGCCGCCGCCAACGCTATGGCGGATGAAGCAGAAAAAGATTTGATCTGGGTGGGAATGATGGCGATGATAGATCCGCCGAGAAAGGATGTGGCGAATGCGATAGGAGAATGCAAAAACCTGGGGATTAAAGTGATTATGATTACGGGCGACTATGAAATCACCGCTAGAGCGATCGCGAAAAAAGTAAATTTGATTGATGGCGAGGGGACATATGAAATAATTAACGGCAGAACCATTGACACTCTGAACGACAGGGAAATTTTCAGGAAAATTGATGAGAAGAATATCATTTTTGCCCGAATTGCCCCGCAACAGAAACTTCGGATAGCGACAATTTTGAAAAATAACAACGAGATTATCGCCATGACCGGCGACGGTGTCAACGACGCGCCGGCGCTCAAGAAGGCGGACATCGGCGTAGCGATGGGGATAATTGGAACGGACATCTCCAAAGAAGCCGCGGATATGATTTTGTTGGATGATAATTTCTCTTCAATTGTGAAGGGAATAAAAGAAGGGAGGACTATATATAAAAATCTGAAAAAATTTGTCCATTATGTTTTCACTTCTAACGGGAGCGAACTCTTTACCGTTCTTTTCGGGGTTTTGCTTCAGATTCCAGCGCCGCTTACCGCCGTTCAAATTCTGGCAACTGACTTGGGAACCGATATCTTTCCGTCTTTTTCCCTGGGATTGGAGCCGGAAGAGCCGGATCACAAAAAAAGCAAAGAACACAAAAGAATTTCCAACGCGAAAGACGGCGTAATGAGCTGGAAGGGGTTCAGGAGAATAATATATGTAGGAATGATTATGGCAACAGGCGCGGTAGTGGCGTTTATTCTGTCAATGACGCGGGGCGGCTGGAATTTTGGGGAACGCATTGCGACGGATTCACTGTTGTATATTAAGTCAACAACGGCGGCCTATGCCGTTATTTCTATGACCCAGATGGCCAATCTTATGCAATCGAGAAGCGAAAAACTTTCTCCGTTTCAACTGGGATTTTTCAAAAATAAGTACGCTATCGGCGCGATTTTCATTTCAGTCGGGATTCTGCTAACATTTATGTACGCGCCTTTCTGCCAAAAATACCTGCATCTACTGCCAATTGACTGGAAGGACTGGCTGGTGGTAATCGCGGCGACCTTGGTGGTGTTTCTATTTGAAGAAGCGAGAAAAGCGGAGGGTAAAGAATAATTTAAAAATTATGCGAATTTTACTTATCTCGGATCATGCTGATCCTTTGGCGGAAATCGGCTCAAGAGAAGCCGGCGGCCAAAATATTTACGTACACAATCTGTCTTATTTTTTAAGCCGGCTGGGAGTTTCTGTTGACGTTTATACAAGATGGGATAATAAAAACAAGTCCGAAGTCGTTAAAGTCAATGAACATTACAGGGTAATAAGAGTAAAAGCCGGTCCTAAACGATATATTCCAAGGGATAATTTCTTGGAATTAGTGGATGAATTTGCAGACAATATAATGCAGAGGATAAGGAATAAAAAAATGAACTACAGCATTATTTTTTCAAATTATTGGTTTTCTGCAAAGATAGCACTAAAGATAGAAAAAAAATTAAAATTGCCGATTGTTCATCTTTATCATTCAATCGGGAAAATCAGGTATGAAACTCTAAAAAAATTGGGATTATTGAAAAATAACCATCTTGTATTTCAAGAAAGAATGAAGACAGAATTAGAAATAGCCATGAATTGCGCGAGGATTATATCTACAAGTCCAGTGGAAAAAAAAATAATAGAAAACATTTTTAATATCGATCCGGATAAGATTTGCGTGATACCTATTGGAGTGGACATTGATCTGTTTCACCCGATTAAAAATAAAAGTTTAATAAAAATTGATGACAGGATTGATGCCGCAACTTTTAACAAATGTATCCTGTATGTCGGAAGGTTCGAAAGGAGAAAAGGCATAGGGACATTGTTATTCGCATTCAATGAGATATTAAGAAAACATCCGTCCTCGATACTGATTATCATTGGGGGAGGAAAAGGTAAAGATCAAAAAGAGATGGAAGCAGAAGAGCTTCAGCACTACTGCCGAATCGTTGATGAATTAAATATTAAGGAAAAGGTTAAATTTCTGGGTCCTAAAAAACAAAAATCCCTTATTAGATATTATAATATCGCTGATGTGGTTGTTGTCCCCTCATACTATGAACCATTCGGCATAGTTCCGTTAGAAGCAATGGCTTGCGGCACTCCAGTAGTAGCATCGAATACAGGCGGATTAAAATATACAGTTAAAAACGGCGTGACAGGCCTATTGGCATTGCCGAGAAATTACAAGGATTTAGCTGATAAAATATTAAAGGTCTTGGATAAGAATAAAAATTGTTATTCAGATAATTGCCTGAAAAGAATCGAAAATAAATTTACTTGGAAAATAATATCTAAAGATATAATCAAATTATTTGATACAATTGCGAAAAAATAAAAATAAATTTAATAAATAAAAAAATTTTTATGAAAATAAAAAAGAAAAAGATCAGGATAGCAATTTTAGCTTCAAATGTAATAACAATACCTCCTTTTCCTCCTGAAAAAAATGTGCCAGAAGGATGGTCGGGAGCTCCAGAACTAGTGGTTCATTATCTGACCGAAGAACTAGTGCGCAGGGGGCATTACGTAACCCTTTTTGCATCGGGGGACTCCAAAACCAAAGCAAAACTTGTAAGCGTTAACAGAAAATCATCCTGGAATCTCAATAAGCTTTCCGAGCATGTGGATTTTGAATATTTATTGATATCGAAAGTTTATCAGATGGCAAAAAAAGGATATTTTGACATAATCCACAGTCATTTTGACATCAGATCGGCTCATTTCGCTGCCTTATCTGACACTCCAACTTTATCAACACTACACAGCCAATTAAAAAAGGAAAGAGTTGATATTTTAAAGCATTATAAGAGGACGCAGTATTATGCCAGTATCAGTAATAATCAGAGAAAACCATTGCCTGATTTAAGATACGCCATTACTGCCTATAATGGTGTCAATACCAAAGAAATTCCGTTTTCTGAAAAAAAGGAAGATTATATTGTTTTTGCCGGAAGAATTCATCCTAGCAAAGGTGTCAAGGAAGCCATTGAAGTGGCAAAAAAATCAAAGACAAAACTATATATTTTTGGCTCAAATAACGCGCAAGAGGATTATTGGATGAAAGAAATCAAGCCAAATATAGACGGCAAATTAGTTAATTATATGGGTATGGTTTCACGGTCTGAGATTTTCAAGTATTTAAAAAGTGCCAAAGCATTTGTTTTTCCATTGCAGTGGGAAGAGCCATTCGG
>Ga0155441_118_pt2 | contig 4160 bp, 8 predicted proteins | sample RifCSPhighO2_02_FD_111889 | JGI IMG/M metagenome (GOLD analysis project Ga0155441, IMG submission 111889) | Candidatus Moranbacteria bacterium RIFCSPHIGHO2_02_FULL_40_12b
GTTCGCCTGGATCGTGAAAGCCCTTACGGGGGATACGACGCAACAAACCTCGACACTGGACGGAAGATCAGGCTTCGCACAGCGGGAAGGCTCCGAAGGGTAATCACCTAGAGCCAAGCATCGGGGTTTTTCGTTAGGAGTTTCCCCGGGCGTCTAAAAAACTCCACAATTTTTTTTGCGTCAATGTATCTTTTTTGCGTCGGAAAATGGGGAATAGGTCAATTAAATCAATTGGCACAAAGTCTGCTTTATAACCTCATATCCGCCAAGCGCGGAATTGAAAGGGGAAACAATGAATGACCTTATTTTCGTGGCAGTCTGGCAAGCCGCGCTCAATCTCTCCGAGGTTTCAAAGGAAATAGGGATCCCTCCGGCCAATGCCAGCGCCAAGGCAACCGCCCTTCGTTCTCAGGGTGTTCCCCTAAAGTGTTTTCAGCGCGGGCGAAAGCCCTCTCCGGAAACGCACGCGGTTCGCAGTCTGGAAAACGCTATGAGGGCTTTTCGGGGCTGGTGAAACCAGAAAACCGGCCGGGCAAAACAGAGGGTTTCAATCCAAAGGGTTCCCTCTATAATCAAAAACCCTAAAATTTTTTTGAGACAATCTTTTTTTCACAATGTATATCTTTTGCCTCGGGTTTTTGAAGTTTCTTTTGAAGTTTCAGGCTGGCACAAAGGGTGCAATAGAAGGAAGCGGGAGGATTGAAATTATGAGCCATTCCGTCAATGACTTTGCTTTGTTCTTGCATGAAATGCTTTTTCATGCGCTCCAAACACCCTACCCGCTTGTTTTTGACGGGTTTGAGGTTAGGGTTTCCGTCGGCCCGGATGTTACAAGTGAATTTACAGTGATCGAGGTTTTCTTGATCCGTCCAGATCCATCCGGCGGGCACATAGAACACAAGTACAGGATCGACGCGCGAGACTTTGCCACGAAACTCGGGTTTTAGCCCGCTAACTAGGAGGGAAGGGGAAAAAATGAGCAAAACAAAAAAGGAAGCCCTGGCGCAAATTTTTTTCCTTTTCGCCGATTTGCTGGAGATTCCGCCCAGCGAAAAGGAAAAAAAACAATACGCGGCTGAATTGCATAACTTGGCTTGCGGGATGATCCGGGGAGAACACGAGAAACAAACGGGGCATTTGAGTTATTGGGGCGAGCAAATTCGAACGGAAATGTATCAGATTACCGACTAATGGGATTTCCGAGGGAGACTTTCCCTCATTTCCCGCGCCGTCAAACATTCCGACCAGTCGGTTGTTTTCAGCAGGGAAAACCCTTATCATTTCGCCCGCGTCTCCCTAATGGAAAACGATATATAAAAAAATATGGTTTCTCCTATATTGACATAGGGATAACCATTAGAGATGCGCGGGTCAAGCTAGGAGAAACCCGAATTTTTTAATAGAGGGTCAATGATAAGGGCAAGAAGGGTGCCAAGGATTTTCAGTATGGGAAACCCGAGTGCCAGAAAAATGACAGGAGGAAAAAGTCAATGATTACGGGGGGTTAGAGACCCCATCGGATCGCCCGTCAGGGATCCCCTACAAACTGTCATGGGAAAAGGGTCCTTTCCCGGAGCCGTCGCTTAATACAAAACTACACTTCCTAAAATTTTTGAAATTAACCGTTTTTCTGATAATTTTAAATTATTATAATTCCCACTAATTTCAGAAAAATTTTTTAAAATTTTTTATAAATCATTATAAAACATACCCCTCATTGTTTAGTATTATAGGGGGTATGGCGAGACCAAGAATTTTAACAGACGAGCAAAGAAGAAAAAGAAAAAGAACAGAAGAAAAAAGAAGAAGACAACGTCAAAGAGAGAAAAATATTAAAATTGGGTTTTGTGTCTATTGCAATAATAAAGCAATTCCAACTTTAAAAAGTTGTTTTTCTCATTGGCTTCGTGAAAAATCTAGTTTTTATTTAGGAACACGAACCAGATGGAAAGAACTTCTTGATATGCTTGAATCCCAAGAATACAAATGTCCATTTACTGGTGTTCTTCTCGTTCCTGGCGACAATGCTTCCATTGATCACATTATTCCAAAATCAAAAGGAGGAACAAACGATATAATAAATCTTCAATGGGTTGATTTTAAATATAATACAATTAAAAACGATATGAGCAATGATGAATTTATGGATTATATTAAAATGCTTTACGAGAGAAATATTAAATAAAATTATTAATCATTTTTCTAAAAACCCAAAAAAATCACAAGGCCAAAAAATTTTTAGAATAAAAAAACCAATTATATTTATTTTCACAATGATTTATAATCATTTAAACGAAACATTAAAGCGATATATTAAAATTGTTTTATTAGAAAACAAAAATCATATAACCGCCTATCATTGTGGTTCTGCCTCCAAACAAAGCGGATTTTCTTTTAAGTTTTCAGGATTAGGAGAAAACAGTTATGCTTTAGGACCCGGGATATATTTTGCTACAGAACCAGAAGCGGCTAAATTATATTGTAAATATATTCAAAATCCAGTATTGCTTAAAGTCGAAATTAATATGTCCGGAATTTATGATCCATTTCGCGGCCAACCAGAAGACATGAGAGGAATTTCCACGAAAATAGTAGAACAAGTAAAAAAAGATTTTAATCTCGCCTCTTTAAAAAAAGGATCTTCATTAAAAGATGGGCCTTGGGATTTTGGAGATATAGCAAAAACAATTGGAAAACCAAAAGCAAGAGAATATTTTTTAGAATTTGGATTTAATGGATTATATACAAACTTACCAATTGGAGGATTAGAAATATCTGTTTTTAATTTAAACTCTATTAAAATTTTAGAAGAGATGTCGCTTTAAATAATTTAAATTTGACGGTTACTTTAAGAGAATTTAAGGAGAAAAAGAAATGGAAAGCCTAATTGAAATTAACGAGATTAATATAAAATATAATAAGGATATGTCAAGCGCGGAATGCAAATGTATTGCGAAAAATGAAAATGAACTTAATAAACAAACAAATAAATATTTAATCAAAGATTGTTCTAAATTATTTTTTGATGACGTTGTTTTATGTAATGATGTCCCTATTAAAAAAATTAATTTATGTTTTGACGACAAAGAAATTCTAATAGAGTGCAACAACTTTATATTTAAAGAATTTCTTCCTTCTAGAGAAAATAAAGACATTGGCGCGGTCGTCGCGGAGATGTTTTAGTGGGCGCGCGGTAGATTTTTCCTTTAACTTCAAATCTATTATTTACAAACCGCTCCACCATTCGATACAATGCCCCTCTTGAAAAAACTCCTTCTATTCATAAAACTCTTTTTTCTCCGCAAGAAATTTGAAAAAATCTTTTCGCCAGAAACTTCTTCTATTAAAAATCATTCAATTCCTTCGTCTGGGCATTGTGCCGTTGTTGCTCTTTTTCTTCATAAAAAATTTGGCGGACAACTTATTTCAACAAAAATTAACAATACTTCTCATTGGTTCAATAGAATTAACGGATATGACATAGATTTAACAGGAGATCAATTTGGTTTTTCAAAAATCCGAATAAAAAAAGAGAATAAACTATACCACAATATAAGAATTCGTTTTATGGACGAAATAAATGAAGAAACAAAGAAAAGGTTTGAGTTATTTAAAGGAAAATATATAAAATTATTTGGCTGACGCGGAATTTCTGTTTTCGCCTTTTGTCTTCTCAACCCCTCCCAAACTTCACACAATCCTCTACAATCCATTATCTTCTCTTTTCCGTATCCAATTCCTTGGCAGAAAAAAATCGGTTAAAAGGCTTTCTGGGAACGCGCCGAGAAGCGCTGGCGCGCAATAATCAAAGTTCTTTTTTATTTTGACTATATTGCAGAGGGTATTTAAAAACCACATGATCTTCTATATCTGTCCATCGATAATAATCTGGACATTTTGCGGCGAGGTATTCATGCGCAATTCCGCCAAAACTTCCTGGCATTCTATCAACTGCCTCCATTGAGCCGACGGATCTTAATAATAACTTTATTCTATTACTTTGTTTTGGATATGGTTTCAAATCTTCCAAAACAGAATTTTTATCAAAGTCGCTCATATCATCAGGGATTTTTCCCAAAATTAATTGTTTTGTTAACATTGCTTCGTCATATTCGTGATTAAATAATCCGCAGGAGTGAAATAGGGCGTGATTTTTATAT
>Ga0155441_135_pt1 | contig 3976 bp, 2 predicted proteins | sample RifCSPhighO2_02_FD_111889 | JGI IMG/M metagenome (GOLD analysis project Ga0155441, IMG submission 111889) | Candidatus Moranbacteria bacterium RIFCSPHIGHO2_02_FULL_40_12b
TATGCGTTCCTGATAACGGCGCCCTGGGCAGCCCTTTATGAATTCTTTTTCCGCGGATTTCTTCTGTTTGGAACAGAAGAAAATATCGGATACTGGGCGGTGATTCTGCAATTCGCGATATTTGCTTTAATGATCGCCTTTTTCAAGAATCCGATGTCAATGATATTTTATGTCATTGCCGCCCCTTTTTCCGGAATTATCGCCTATCAGAGCCGGTCGCTCATTTATTCATTTTTCTACAGCTGGATTTTCATAGTGATTTGCAGCGCCGCTGTCATAAAATTTACCCCCACACCCTAAGGGTTTTCTTAAAGGGCTTGTGAAACAAGAAACGACTACTCCACAACACTCGTAAGGGTGTGGGGGTGAACCAAGTAATCCACATTTGGAGATTTCCAGAAAAAGTGATAAAATTTAATTAAGCGATATGAATTATATCCGAGTAGTTCTAATAATTGTGGAACCCATTCAATGAGCAAAAAAATAAAAATCGGGAAAATCAAAAAAAATATTTTTCTTGTCCTGGCGGCGCTGGAAATTTTTCTGGTGAATATCCCTTTTGCTTTCGCCGGCGGAGGAGGCGGAAGCATCAGTATGCCGTCTCCATCCGGGATTGCGCAACAGATAGAAGACAGATATCACCTCAATCTGGAAAGCCTTCGGGATTTCGGGGAAGGAATGAATGTTTCCGCGGATAAAGCGCAAGCTCCCTCGGTCTTGGTTACTTTTAATCCCCAAAGTCCCAAAGAGGGGGAAAAAGTGACTGCCACAGCCATGCCTATGTATTTCAGCAACCAAAAAGAAAATATGTATTTTACCTGGTATATAAGACATGATTCGGGTAATACCGACTGGTATACCGCGGATCCTCCTCATTCTATAGAGGACTATAAAATTGAAGCTATGAGATGGGTAGCTAATGGCGGCTGGGAGCCCAATTACGACACTAATGGGAACGGTATCCAGGACGGAAGTGAATGCGCGGATGTTAATGACTGGTATAATAACTGCGCGCCGAGCGGCGATCCTGACGATGACGGATACGAAATTTGGAAAACGAAGTCAGGGACATCGATAGATAAACAAGGCGGCGCCGACAAGGAGAAAATGCCCAAGCATTGCTATTTGCACGACTTTGAAGACGGAATCAATTATGAGTTGGCAACTGGAACTTCTAACGCGTCAACAACAATAAGCTGCCCCACAGGCAAAACTCCTATTTGCGGGATTTCGCAGACAGTAATAACGTCAAGTCCAGGAAGCTGGACAGGAAGTTGGAATGATCCAGGCTCGGCCGGTGGTACTAGCAATGCCAGCGGTGGTTTTAATTCTAACTGGAGTACGTCTGCTAACTGCAACAACGTTGGAACGCCGACATGCGTAAACGGAGCCGCTAGCTGTACTACCGGCGCGCCGGTTTGCACCACGGGTACTGGTAATGATTGCACCGACCTTCAGTCTGCGACTTGCGGATCTCTCAGCACTAATCCCGTTCCGACTTGCGATATAACTGACGCAATAGGAGCGTCGGGCGGCGCGGAAAAGCACCTGTTTGCCAATCCTCCCGATACCGGAAACGGCAATTTTGGCCCTAGCGAGGAGAAGTTATTCGGAACAGACCCAGAGGATAACGATACGGATGACGACGGATATAATGACGAAGCCGACGCGGCCGGGCTCGGGCAGGACACTTTCTCCTGGACTTATACGGCGGGAGACAGAGTGGGGGTAGCCATAGAAGGCACTTCTATGGTTTCGACCAAGTATAGTGATTCTTCCTATATGATAATGTGGGCGTTTATCGGGAATAAATGCGAAAAAGGGGGCACCGGGACATACATAGAGAATATCAAAGGTTATAATGTTGATATTCCGGTTACCGCCAAGTGGTTGAATGACTGCATGAAGAATAATTATGTGGATCCGACTGCGTCCGGCCAGGACAAGAAGCTGGACGTAAGTTTATCGTATTCTCCCGATTACCCAGTCAATGATCCTTCCACCGACAAAATGGGAGATCTTGTTTCCATTTCTTCGTCCATAGACAGCACTGCGGGAGACACTTATCAAATTTATTATGATTGGAAAGTGAGCATAAAAGATCTAGGCGGAAACTGGGATCCTGTTTTGGCATCGGATTTGGGAGATAATATTAAGCTGCAGGGAATTAATATTGATACCCTCAACTTCCGTCTTAATCTTGATCCAGTGAAATTTCTCGCCGGTACGTATTTCCCGGGAGGTATCGGATATATACGGGTAAAATTGGAGGCCAGGGAGAGCAGTTCAGCCGGCAAGACAAGAAAGGGCAGGGCTGAAACCCAGATAAAAGTTATTTCCACTAAAGAGAAAATTGAAGCTTTTTTAGTGGACATAAATGGCGCTAAGCTTGATTTAAAAGACGAAGTTGATAATCTTCCTCTTCCTCTTGGAGATGGACACGATGACGGTGAAATTTGTTGGCAGGATATATTGAAAAAATCAGTTTGTTTTGTAACTAAAAACGAAATTATCGGAATGAGAATGATTAAGTCAATTAGCAGTGGTACCCTGCAGCAAATTAACTGGAAAATTGACGGGAAGCCATTACCCTGCGATAGCGCGAATATGATCTGTGAAACCGCGGGTTATTTCAAAAATTATTTTCCGGTGACGAAAAACGTCGGGGAATATTATACGGTGGTCGCCAACGCGCTGGACATTGTCAGCGGCCAGACGATTGAGCTGGTCAGGACTTTTCAGGTAATTGACCCTTTCGTTGAAATAATAAGCATTCCCCCGCCGCCTCCTCCTATCCTCCCTCCCACTTCATGGCCCAAGTTATTGGGCACTTATACGAACTTTGGCGGAACCACCGAAGTGAATTACAGCAAGAATGTTTTAGAGACGCTGGAAGGGAATATAATTGATCTGGCCGTTATTTATCATCCGTCTTTCATTATTAGCCAATCAACCACTGAATGTTTAGTTAACGGTGTTGCCCAAAGTATTACCTCTCCTGTATTAGTAGATTATGATAAGGATGGAATTCCTGAAAGGTGGTCGGGAACTTTTCAATATACCACCACGACTTTGCCCAGTCAGATTGACAATGTCACTTGTAATGCCCGCTACAATCAGCCGCAGAACATAAGAAAAAAAGTGTTTGATATCTGGGAGATTTCCCAATTTGATACCACCGACAAATATATGTCTTCAACGATATCAATCGATGTTCTGCTGAGCGGTGCGAGTATGACCGGTCCCAAAAAGTTTTTCGCTAATCTGTATTCCAACCTTCCCGGACAAGTTATGTTCCTGTTGAAAATAATGCTGACTTCATTTATCATAATTTTCACGAGCGGGTTGGTGATTTCCTTCAGTTCCAGAGATCAGGACGCGAATAGCCAATAAGCAAAATAAAAATAAAATGAAAAAATTTGCAAAAATAGTTATATTGTCCGGAGTTCTCCTGCTGGTTTTTGCTTTTTCTTTTTCGGTTTCGCTGGCGGCCTATACCTATACGCCGATGGAAAAAATTCCCGGATTTGGCATAATTTCTGATTTCCCGACTTATATTTCCTCAATTTACAAGTTCGCCGTTTGGACGGTGGGGATCGCGGCGCTGCTGATGCTTTCCATTGGCGGATTTATGTATCTGACCAGCGCGGGCAATAACGCCCGGATGGAAAAGGCCAAAGGGGTGATTACCGATTCCATTTTTGGAGTCGTTATGGTAATGACCGCCTATCTTTTGTTGTATGTTTTAAATCCTGATCTGGTGGGTGGGAATATTAGCTCTCTTTCATCTTCAAGGGTGTCTGTCGCAAGCAGTAATATTTCATCTCCCTATACTCCGGTATCGGGAATAATTCCAGGCGATTCATGGCCGGGCGTACTGGGAATGAGCAATCCCCCGGGGACACTTTTGGACGCGAACGCGAGAACTATATTGACGGCGAACGGCATAAGTGTCAATAATCCTGATTGCACAAGT
>Ga0155441_118_pt1 | contig 3119 bp, 8 predicted proteins | sample RifCSPhighO2_02_FD_111889 | JGI IMG/M metagenome (GOLD analysis project Ga0155441, IMG submission 111889) | Candidatus Moranbacteria bacterium RIFCSPHIGHO2_02_FULL_40_12b
GGAGAAGAGATTTCTATAAAATGCTTCTGCAAAAGGAGGATGAGGGGGAAAACATCTTTATCGGGAAACTCGTAAGGCAAATTATTGCCAATCCGGAATTTCAAAATTTGAATTTAATCGGAAGAGAAAGCAGAGTTATTGAAACTTTCGAGGATGAAAACGGAAAAGGACACGCAAAAACCGAGGATGATATTTGGTGCCCAATTGAATGGCTCGAAATTGTAGAGGAAGGATAATATGAACAATCTCTTTTCGAACTTCGCAATCTCGACAAAAGGCTTGCCCACCCGTTTCAAATCATTCAAGCAAGAAGAAATCGAAACAATGGACGGAGAAAAGAAACAGGCAATCTTGATCGGTTGGGTGGATCCCTCCGGCAAAAGAGAAGGTTTCTTTTCGTGGAGCGAAGAAAAGAAAGGATGGGAATACGAAGGGGAAAAATTGTTTTAGTTGATTTGTTTCTGTAGTTTAAGCCAGTGTACGCCAATTGGCAGAGCGGAGAAATTTAAAATTTCTTGGATTGGATGTTCGATTCATCTCACTGGCATAAAAAGGTAATCGCTTAGATTTGTTTCTATTTCCTGCAAGGGAAAAGGGAATTTATGAAAATTCTATCAAATCTGAAAAACACAGAATTTTGGTGCTCAAATTGCGATGCAAAAAAAGTTCATTCCGAAAAACCAGAAACGGGAAGGTTTTACTATCAATTCGGGCATTTGTGGGATGTAAAAAACCAAAAAATTTCAGAGGAATATACACAAGTTATTTTCGCCTTTTGTTCCAATTGTGCGCCGGAAGAAAAAATTTGTTCAAAATGTAAAGGAACAGGAAAAGACACAACTTCTCAGTCGGAATTCTGTGAATATTGCGACAATGGGAAAGTGATTTCCTTTTTGAACAAAAATTAATTCTTTTCTTTTCCACGCATCATTCACCATTGCCGATTTAAGCCCCTATCGGCTCGGAACGGGCAAAACCTCACGGGACCCGCCAGCGTCCAGCCTTGGCCTTCCTAGAGCGCCGCAAGGGCATCCGGGGCAAAGGCCGAAACGGGGCGAAACAAAGGAGACCAGGCAATGGACCAGCCAAAACCCATTTCAAAACAAGAATTTATTTCAATCATTGAAACTTCTCTTCAAAAGATTGTTCCAGAGGAAATTTCTTTCCGGGACGCAAAACTATTTATGGAGCAATTCGCTTCATTTTGCCGGGCCTATTTGAGCGCGGGAGAAAAAGAATGAGAATCGAGAAAATCAAACAGATTGTTTTGCTCCAGCCCAACCGGGAGAACATTCGATATAATGAGCAACCTATCCAAATCACAATGGAATGTGGAGAAACTGTAAGAAAGACGGTTTCTTTGGATTACCCAAAATTCTTTAATGATTTCTATATCAAGATTGGGGCCGAGCTGAAAAGATATGGACACGGAGATTGGAATACAATCCCGGATAGGGTTCCGGATAGGAATAATCCAAACCGGCTTTTTTGGCCAAACTTTCCGGAGCCCAATAGGAAAGAATAAAAATGAAATTCTGGCTTTATAAGTTTGGGACGGACCCAGAAAACAGAGGATATTGGTGTTCTTTCTTTTCAATAAAGGATGTAATTTCTTTCGCAAAAGAATATAAAGGAGAATATAATCTTTGTACGGGAGAAGAATTCAATCCTGGATGGATTGAATTTGCTATTGTGAATATAATAGAAAGAGAGGAAAGAAATCTTCCTTTTGATAATGAAAAGACATATATCCTTGGAAAGGAATTGACACCGGAAATTGAAAAGGTATTGCTTAAAAGATTTTCTTAATACACCCGCGGGAAAACCCTGTTCTCGTTTTACCCCGCATAAACCTTTGCGCAGTTTAAGGGTTTACCAGTGCATAGCACCCTTCACGCCGCGAGCCTGCTTACGCGCTCGTTTTCCCTAATGCTATGACATTTTTGTCATATAAGGGAATGCCCTTGGATCTTTCGCCCTTCCTGTATGGAAGGCTTCCGAGCGAAGCCCGTTTCCCTCGCAACCTTGCGGAATGCCTGGAGTTTCGGCTTTTCTCGTATTTTTGCGCGGGAAACCCTCAACAAAATTTTCTCGTTTTCCCTTATAGGGTTTTTATGGTATATTTTTCTTTCACGCCTTCCGATTGCGACATGAGGCAAAAGATATACACTTTCCCGGCAAGGCGCAATCCAAAAAACCTAATGTTTTCGGGGAAGGGCCATTGCGGCAATCGGTGGCACCGAGTGTGCATTAGACTAAAGCACGAAGGGCAACGGCAAAGGGCCAAGCCCAAAACTATGAACGCTCTATGTGAGCGATGAAAGGGATCGAAAATGACCGAGAACATGAATCAGACCGACACCAGCGAGACCGCGACGGCGGATGTCAATCCTCTGTCGGCGCTTCTTACTTCCGAGTTTCAGAGGGTTTTTCACCGCGAGGAAAAGCCCAAGACGGCTCCGGGGATCACCTACAGCGTAGACCAGGTCGCGGAGGACGTGGCCAAGAATCTCCGGGTTTCCATCAGGGAGCATTTCCCCAACGGGCTTTCCTTGGCCGAGGCAAAGGATCTCGTCGTCAGGGTTGCGCGCGCTGTGCGTCCGAAGGATCCGGAGGACAAGCGCGGGACCGCGCCGGTGGCTTCCTTTGAGAGTGTTCCGCTGGAGATCGAAGCCCTCCGCGGAAGCGACAAGCGCACGCTTCAAGCACGAGACGACGCGCAGTTGCGCGACCTGATCAAGCGCGCCTACGGGGCTTCCCCCCGTGGCCGGTGGGCGGCCGATGGCTCGACGCGGACCAAGTGGATCGCCAAGATCCTGGCAGACATGAAGGCTTCCGGAAACCCTTCCTAGGGTTTCCTCCTTCAAAGGGTTTCTGATAGGGTTCCCTCGCAAAAACCCTATTTTTCTCTTTCGTTTTTTCTTCTCTATCGGAGGGTTTATATCATGAGGCAATTTTCCAACAGGCTTTCCGAGAATGAGGGTAACCGCGAGATCCTGCGTCGGTGGCATCGGGTTCTCCAACGCAACCGGGAGATCAGGGGCATTCCCGATCAAGGGGATTTGGCCTTGCGGGATCTCCTGATTCGGGAAGGGATCGTGCGCCCGTCGGCAGATAGG
>Ga0155441_105_pt5 | contig 1739 bp, 2 predicted proteins | sample RifCSPhighO2_02_FD_111889 | JGI IMG/M metagenome (GOLD analysis project Ga0155441, IMG submission 111889) | Candidatus Moranbacteria bacterium RIFCSPHIGHO2_02_FULL_40_12b
ACCATACATACTTGCCATGCCACTACATTTATCTCGGGAATAGGCATCAGGAATTGTAAATCTCCAGATCTCTTTGCCTTCTGGAGTTGTAGCAATTAAAGAGCCCTCAGATGTTCCGAAATAAAGATTGCCTTCTTTATCAATTACAGGAGAAGTCATTACTACTTCATGTCCACATTTTGTTTTACCATCTTTAAATTCCCATTTGAGTTTATTTGTTTTCGGTCCTCTAAAAGGGCTTCTCCCTGAATTTTCAGAATCATAGCCAGATTGAGACCATTGAGGTGTGTTGTCTGAAGGGCACGATCCAAATTCACAATCTGGCGGAACCCGACCCACCACAGAACCATCAGGGCAAACCTTTGCATCTTCTGGGCAATGAATTTCTGACTCAGGGAAAGCAAATTTCTGAAAAACAAAATAAGCGCTAATGCCTGCGGCAAGAATTAAGATTACAATTATTGGAATTAATATTTTTTTGTTCATGGTTATTGAGTTCCGTTTGAATAAGTATGTCTTATATCTTCAATGGTGCAAAAGTCAACTTTCCCTTTGAAATTTTCACAACTTACTCAATTAACTTCGCTTTAATTTAATTATACATCCGCCGGATCAAATAAAAAAATTGGCGGTGGAGGAGGGATTTGAACCCCCGATACCGTTTCCAGTATACCGCATTTCGAGTGCGGCCCATTCATCCTCTCTGGCACTCCACCATTTACAACCACTTTCTAATCTGATTATAATATCAGCGTAATAAAAAAGACAACACCCTTCAGAGTGTGTCTGCGAGAGTGTTGAATTTTTCTTTTTTAAAAAAAACTTTTAGTTTTGTTATTATTATAAGGAAACGCCTTGACTTTAATCATAATTTCCTCGGAGCTCATTTTCACTTCTTCAATTCTCATTCTTTCAAATTTCCTAGCAGCTAAATCAGCAATGATATAATCCATAAGTTCTTCCAATATGGCAGTCCCCCATTCCAAATCCTCGATAAGCAGTTTTCCGGCTTCATCTGATTTTCCGATGTATCCAATAATGGTAACCTTCATGTTTTTTCCGTCATCCGACTTCGCTAAAATTTCCTCAATTTTCACATCGTTATAAACATGATTACTTTCCTGATAGAAAAATTTCACGGTCTTTAAGGCCGACAGCGCGAAAAGTTCATTCAGATTGCTTTCTCCTGTTATTGGAATACTGGAAGTGGATTTAATCCGGCAATCATCTTTTTTGCATTCTTTGATAAACCTTTGCTTTTCTGTTAAGTTTAGAAAATTGAAGTCAGTTTTAAAGCTGAAAATTGTGATTTTTTCAGCAGGGATAGTATCTTCCGCAAATGCTGGAATGGAAACAAAAAATAACATTAAAATCGCAAAGAAAAAAGCAAATATGGCTTTCCTCATTTGACTCCTCCTTTTTCAGTCGTCTAGATTGTTTTTAAGTTGCTGTTTTTTTATACATTACGCTTTTAGCAGACAAACGCAAGTGTACTGAATTTGACTAAAATATTCTCAAATTAATTATCTTATATCTGAATGTCAATCAAAGTATTAAGAGTTCTGGCGATTTTTATCATTACTTATTGCTTAAATATTTTACCCGTTCACAACCCGACATTTACTTCAATACTTGGTAACATTGGAGTAAATGCAGATTTTGAAAAATTGGCGGAAGAGGTGAGATTTGAACTCACGGAGCCCTTGCGAGCTCAACACCTTAGCACGGTGCCGCTTTCA
>Ga0155441_127_pt1 | contig 1097 bp, 2 predicted proteins | sample RifCSPhighO2_02_FD_111889 | JGI IMG/M metagenome (GOLD analysis project Ga0155441, IMG submission 111889) | Candidatus Moranbacteria bacterium RIFCSPHIGHO2_02_FULL_40_12b
CGGCATCGCGGTGGATGCGATTAAGCTTTCCAAAAATCTGGATGTCATCGTCTTGGTTTCCGGCGACGGGGACTATATTCCGGTCGTGGAATACATCCAGAACACCACCGGCGCCCGCGTGGAAGTAATCGCTTTTGAAGAATCCGCCTCCGGCAAGCTTATTGAAGCGGCGGACGACTTCACCAACATTTCGGAAAACAAAAGAAAGTTTTTGATATAAATATATATTTTGTTGCGTAACATATTGCGCGACAAAAAGCACTTTGAAAATTGAAAGGAGTAATAAAAATGAAAAAGATATTGATTTCATTATTAATTGGAATCACACTCGGATTTATTTCCGGATTTTTTTGTGGGGGCTTTCTAGGTATTGCCAATCAAAAGTTGTTTAAAGAAATTGTTTTTTTTGTTCCTATGGGAATTATGTTTGTTTTCATAATCGGCGCAGCAATAATAGCTGTTTTGGGCGCGTCAAGCTGGGGAGAATTAATGAGTAATAGATATGAGATTCAGGGAAGAAAAAATACAGGGTTGGAGGAAAAATGAAGAAGAATACGCCGCCCAAAAGCAACTTTCATCAACCGCTAAAAGCCGTTTATAAAAAATAAACGGCTTTAAAATTGACAAGAATTTAAAAATAAGCTAGTATTTATATTGCTAAATTGTTGGATTGTTAAATGGTTAATCTAAATAGCAATATAACAATGTGGCAATTTAACAATTCATTATAATAAAGCTTTTTACTAAGGCGCGAGTAAGCTCAAAAGCGAGAATTCAATCCTGTCATTCTGAACAGTAAGATTCTTTTAAAGAATTTTACGTCGTGAAGAATCCCGTAGAATAAAACTAACCTTTATTAACATGGGATCCTTCGCTTCGCTCAGGATGACAGCTTGAGCTGTCACTTTTGACTTTACTTTACGCGCAATGGCAAAAGGCCAACGCGTTATATATGGAACACAAAAAATGGTCTCTCCAGATCGGAGGGAGGATTCTTGAGGTGGAAACAGGGCTTTTGGCGGGACAGGCCAACGGCGCGGTGACGGTGCGCTACGGCGACACGGTTGTTTTAGCGACCGCCGTAATGAGCAAAGAGT